>Ga0335079_10000817_pt1 | contig 35250 bp, 35 predicted proteins | sample Lox_Sample_33_FD_206719 | JGI IMG/M metagenome (GOLD analysis project Ga0335079, IMG submission 206719) | Soil microbial communities from Loxahatchee National Wildlife Refuge, Florida, United States - Lox_Sample_3.3 | ecosystem: Environmental > Terrestrial > Soil > Wetlands | place: USA...
CAAGCGAACCGGGTGGAGCGCGCGGCGCGCTTCTCGCTCGGCTCCCTCGCCTGCAAGGTTTACGTGCGCCGCCCGTCGGACGTCCCCGTCATCCGCGCCGAGCTCGCTGCAGCGCTCGAGCCCACCTCGAAAGTGATCTACCTGCAGGCGGACATCTGCCGCCAGGACCTGCTGGTCGAGATCGAGGCGACCGGCATGTGCCCGCTCAAAGCCGACGCGTGAGCCATCGCCGCCGCGGAGTCGGGCCGCGCGTCCTCGAGCGCGTCGCGCTGGCCGCGGCGCTCATCGTGCTGGCCTCGCTCGTTCCGCGCCCGCTGTGGCCCGCAGAGCAGCCGCTGTGGGAATTCGGCCTGGGGGTCGGGGCGCTGGTGTTCAACGACTACCGCGGCGCCGACACTACGCACGCCTACCCCGTGCCGGTGCCCTACTTCGTGTATCGCGGCAGGTTCCTCGAGTCCGACCGCGACGGGCTGCGCGGCAAGCTGTTCCATCAGGAGCGCATTGAGCTCAACCTCAGCATCAACGCCACCACGCCGGTCCGCGCCAACTCGGCCCGCGCGGGGATGCCGGATCTGCGCTCCACGGTTGAGATTGGCCCCTCCCTGAATGCGCATCTGTGGCGCTCGGCGGACTCGCGCGCGAAGCTCGACTTACGTCTACCGGCGCGCTCCGCGTTCACGGTCGAGGCCCACCCGCACGGCATCGGCTGGTTTTACGCGCCGCACCTCAACCTCGACCTGGCGCAGTACGCGGGCCCAACCGGCTGGAAGCTGGGACTGCTGGCCGGCCCACTGTTTGCGCAGCGCCGCTACGACGATTACTTCTACAGCGTCGCGCCGCAGTACCTAACTCCCACGCGCCCCGCCTACGCCGCACCCGGCGGCTACGCCGGCACGCAGGCGCTGGTATCGCTCACGCGACGCTTCCCGGACCACTGGATCGGCGCCTACCTGCGGCACGACTCGCTCGGGGGCGCCGCCTTCGCGGACAGCCCGCTGGTGACGCGCGACAGCTACTGGAGCGGCGGGGTGGCCTACGTGTGGATGATCGGCGCCTCGCAGCGCCTGGTCGAGAGCGACGAATGACGCGCTCGGCGACTCATCTGGTGCTGATCCCGAGCTACAACCCGGGCCCGCGGTTGGCGGACACGGTGCGCGCGGCGCGCGCGTGTTGGGATCCGGTGTGGGTGGTCGTGGACGGCAGCACCGATGGCTCGGTGGCGTTGCTTAAGGGACTCGCGCGCGACGACCCGGGACTGCGGGTGCTGGTCCGGCCGCAGAACGGCGGCAAGGGCGCGGCGGTCCTCGATGGGATCACCGCGGCGGCGAGTGCCGGCTACACCCACGTGCTCACGATGGACTCCGACGGCCAGCATCCCGCCGAGTGCATCGAGGCTTTCATGCGCGCCTCGGCGGCGGCGCCCGGCGCGATGATCCTCGGCGCGCCGGTGTTCGACTCGAGCGCGCCTCGCATCCGCCTGCGCGGGCGGCGCATCGCCAACTGGTGGACCCAGTTCGAGACCCTGTGGTCAGGGATCACCGACACGCTGTTCGGGTTCCGGGTCTACCCGATCGCGCCGCTCCTTCAGGTGATGCAACGGACGCGCTGGATGCGGCGCTTCGACTTCGATCCGGAAGCGGTGGTGCGCCTCTGCTGGCGCGGCGTACCGGTGCGCAACCTCGCTGCGCCCTGCCGCTACTTCACCCAGGCGGAAGGCGGCGTGTCCCACTTCAATTACTGGCGTGACAATGCGCTCCTCACCTGGATGTATACGCGGCTCTTCCTGGGCTTCCTCCTGCGCCTGCCGCTGTTGGTCGCGCGCCGCATCGCGCGCTGAGAGTGCCGCAGCGCAGCCGCGGGGCGCGCCTGGGCGTGGTTCCGGCTTCTGGTTGCCCAACGACCCGCCCTTGTATAATGCCGGCCACTGTTTCCAACTCGCTTCAGTCAGCAATGTCCGACAACGTGTCATCGCTTCGACAGCCGGCGGGATCCGCCGGCATCACCGCTCTCACCCGCGAGCTCGCCGGGCTGATCGTCGCGGCGCTCAACCTCGAGGTGCCTGCGGCCGACATCGGCCCGGACCAGCCCCTGTACGGTGAAGGACTGGGCCTCGACTCGATCGACATCCTGGAGATCGCCCTGGTGGTCTCCAAGCAGTACGGGGTGCAGCTGCGCGCCGACAGCGAGGACAACGAGCGCATCTTCGCCTCGCTCCGCCACCTCGCCGAATACGTCAACGCACACAGGACGAAGTAACAGCCTGGCCACGCTGCCGCTGATCGCGCATGCATCGGCCGACGCGGTGCTCGCCTACCGCGCCGGGGCGCCGATCCTCGTCAGAGAGTTCCTCGCCGACGTCGCGCGCGTCGGCGCCGCGTTCGGCGGCGGCGGGAACGTACTCAACGTCTGCGTCGATCGTTACCGCTTCGCGGCAGGGCTCGCCGCGGCGCTCGCGGCCGGCAAGGTGAGCCTGCTGCCCTCGACCCGAACGCCTGAAGTCATCGCACACCTCAAGCGCTTCGCCCCGGACGCCGTGTGCCTCACCGACGAGGACGACTGCGATGTCGAGCTGCCGCAGGTGCACTTCCCCGAACCCCCCGCGAGAGAGCCCGCGCGTGAATCCCCCTTCACCGCACCCGTCCCACGCATCGAGGCGGGCCAGCGCGCGGCCTGGGTGTTCACTTCAGGGTCGACCGGCACGCCGGTCCCGCACGAGAAGACCTTCGGGAGACTCCTCGATTGCATGGCGGTCGAGGCCGAGCGGCTCGGCCTGACGCCGCACGTTTCGCACGCCATCGTGGCCACCGTGCCGCCGCAGCATATGTATGGCTTCGAGGCGAGCGTGCTGCTGCCGCTCGCGAGCGGCAACGCGCTCACCGCCGAGCGGCCCTTCTACCCGGCGGATATCTGCTCCGTGCTGGCGGGGGTGCCGAGGCCCCGCGTCCTCATCACGACCCCCATCCATCTGCGCGCGCTCGTGGCCGCGAACCTCGCCATTCCCGACATCGACCTCATCGTGTCGGCAACGGCACCGCTCTCCGGACAGCTCGCCGCCGACGTGGAGCAGCGCTGCCGGACACGCCTGCTCGAGATCTACGGCACGACCGAGACAGGCTCGATCGCCGTGCGCCGCACCACCGAGACGGCAGAGTGGCGCCTGTGGCCCGAGGTCACCTTCGAGTCACGCGGCGAGGAGACCTGGGCGCGGGGCGGCCACGTCGAGCAGCCGACGCGTATGTGCGATGTCATCGAAGTCGTGGATCGCGGCCGCTTCCTGCTGCACGGGCGCCTCGCCGACCTCGTCAACATCGCCGGCAAGCGCAGCTCGCTCGCCTATCTCAACCATCAGCTCAACTCCATCCCCGGGGTCCTCGATGGCGCTTTCTTTCACTGTGACGCCGCGGGCGATGCGGCCGTGAGCCGGGTCGGAGCGTGCGCGGTGGCACCGGGGCTCGACGCCGCGGCGATCACCGCGGAGCTGCGCCGGCGCGTCGATCCGGTGTTCCTGCCTCGGCCGCTGCTCCTCGTGGCGAGCCTGCCGCGCACCAGCGCCGGGAAGCTCCCGCAGGAGGCCTTGCGCTCGCTCGCGGCGGCGCAGCCGAAGCCGGCCCGCGCGGTGTGAGTCCGTGGGCGCGCGGACGACTTTCACGATCGACGACCGCCATCCGGCGCTCGCGGGCCATTTTCCAGGCTCTCCGGTGCTGCCCGGGGTGGTACTGCTCGATGAGACGGTGCGGGTGGTCGAGCAGGCGAGCGGCGGCTTGAGCGTGCGCTGGACCGTCGGTGCCGCCAAGTTCCTGAAGCCGGTCCAGCCGGGAGAAACCCTCACCCTCGAGCACGAGCCGCTGCCGAACGGCTCGATCCGCTTCGCGGTCTCGAGTGCCGGGCGCCCCGTGGCGGCGGGCGTGCTGCGGCCATCGGAAAAGCTGCGCGCCGCCGAGGCCGGCGCTGCCTCCGAGCCGCGCACGAGCGATGCGCACTGGGCCCAGGCGCGCGAGCGCGGCAGCGCCACGCTCACGCGGATCATGATCTTCCTCTCGCTCACCCTCGGCCGGCGCACCGCCCGTGTTCTCCTCTTTGGCATCACCCTCTATTTCTTCCTGTCCGGGCCGCGGGCGCGCCGCTGCGCGCGCGCGTATCTGCGGCGCGTGCTTCCCCATGAGCCGACCGCCGCCGACGTCTTCCGCCAGGTGTTCACCTTCGCATCGACCATCCTCGACCGGCTGTATCTGGCGAATGAGCGTTACGAGCTGTTCGACATCACGGTCGAGCACGAGCCGCTGCTGCGCTCGATGGTGGCGCGCGGAACCGGCGCGTTCCTCCTCGGCGCCCACCTCGGGAGCTTCGAGATCATGAGCGCCATCGGACGGCGCCAGCCGGGACTGCGCGTGGCGATGGCCATGTACGAGGACACCGCCAGCAAGCTGAACGCGCTCGCGGTGTCGAAACCCGCCTCCGCGCCGCAGATCATCCCGCTCGGGCATCTCGACGCGATGCTCCGGATCCGCGACTGCCTGGAGACCGGGAGCTTCGTCGGCATGCTCGCCGATCGCACCATCGGCGAGGCGCCGGCGCAGCGCGTCACGTTTCTCGGCAGCCCGGCGCTCTTTCCCTCAGGTCCCATGCGGGCCGCCGCCGCCCTCAGGCGCCCGGTTTTCTTCATGGCCGGCCTCTACCGCGGCGGCAACCGCTACCACGTGGTGTTCCGCGAGGTCGCGGACTTCTCCAACCTGCCGCGCGGCAACCGCGACGCCGAGGTGAGTGAGGCGATCCGCCGCTACGCGGCGCTGCTCGAGGAGTGCTGCCGGTCGGATCCCTACAACTGGTTCAACTTCTATGACTTCTGGCACGACGCCGCAGGCGTGGCTCCCGGAGCCGCGGCATGAGCGCTCGTGGCCCGCATTCGACTCTCTGGGCGTTGCTCGTGGCGTTCGCTGCGGCCTCTCCCGCAGGCTCGGCTACGGCCTTGAATGCAGCCTCGGACCCGCTCGATGCGCTGATGCATGAGCTCGCCGCGCACCCCTCAGGTCACGTCACCTTCACCGAGGTGCAGCACCTCGCGGTGCTCGACCGCCCGCTCGAGTCCTCGGGCGAGCTCTTGTACCAGGCGCCCGACCGTCTGGAGAAGCGGATCGAGAAACCCCGGCCCGAGACCCTGGTGCTCGCGCACGGGGTCCTCATTGCGACCCGGGGCAAGCACACCCGCACGATGGAGCTCGCGGCCTGGCCGCAGGTCGCCCCGCTCCTCGAGAGCCTGCGCGCGACGCTCACGGGGGACCGCCCGACGCTCGAGCGCATCTTCAGCGTCGAGCTCGAGGGCGATGCGGCGCGCTGGACGCTCAGGCTCACGCCGCGGGACCCCGAGGCCGCGCGCGTGCTCACCCGGGTGATCATCACCGGCGAGAACGCGAGCCTCAGGACAGTCGAGGTCCTCCAGACCGACGGCGATCGCTCGCTCCTCACCATCGGCGCGGAAGTCGCGCCATGACGCGCGCCGGCTGGTCCACGCTCGTCTTCGGGGTGCTGGCGGCGCTCGCGCTCGCAGTCGTCGCCCGTGCGACCTACACCGCGGATCTCTCGGCCTTCCTGCCGCGCTCCCCGACCGGCCGGGAGCGGCTGCTGGTCGATGCGCTCGGCACCGGGCTTGCCTCGCGGGTCGTCATGGTGGCGATCGAGGGCGGGGATGCCGCGCAACGCGCGCGCCTCGCCGCCGATCTCGCGCGACGCTTGCGTGCGGATCCTGGGTTCGTCGAGGTGAGCGACGGCGACCGGGCCGGCTTGGAGGAGACCGCGGCGTTTCTCACCGCGCACCGCTATCTCCTCAGCGATGCAGTGACGCCCGAGCGCTTCACGGCGGCAGGCCTGCATCGCGCCATCGACGAAAGCCTCGCGGTCCTCGCCTCGCCCGAGGGACTGGCGGCGAAGAGTCTGTTCACGCGCGACCCGACGGGCGAGACGCTCCACATCGTCGAGGCTCTCGGCGACCGCGGCCCGCCCACTGCCGGCGGCGTGTGGAGCTCGCGCGACGGCCGCCGCGCACTCCTCCTCGCGGAGAGTCGCGCCGCCGGATCTGACACCGACGGACAGGAACGCGCCTGCGACGCCATCCGCCGCTCCTTCGCCGCCGCCGCGGGCGCGCTCCCCGGCGCGCCGGGAACCCTGACACTGCGCATCAGCGGACCCGGGGTGTTCGCGGTCAGATCGCGCGAGCTGATCCGCAATTCCGTGATCCGGCTCTCGGCCGTCGGCTCGATCCTCATCGCGGGACTCCTGCTCGCGGCCTACCGCTCGCTGCCGGCGCTGCTCCTGACTTTCGTGCCCGTCGCCTCGGGCGCGCTCGCCGGCGTGGCGGCCGTGGCTCTCGGCTTCGGCACCGTACACGGCATCACACTCGGCTTCGGCGTCACGCTGATCGGCGAGGCGGTCGACTACTCCATCTATCTCTTCATCCAGGGAGCGCCCGGCGCGGACTGGCGAGGCGCCGTGTGGCCGACGATCCGCCTCGGGATGCTGACCTCCGTGTGCGGCTTCGCAGCGCTCCTGCCGTCCGGCTTTCAGGGACTCGCACAGCTCGGGCTCTATTCCATCGCGGGCCTGGTCGCGGCAGCCCTCGTGACGCGCTTCGTGTTGCCCGGATGGCGCCCGCGCGCACTCGCGACGCGCGATCTCAGCGCGCTCGGGACGAAGCTCGCGCGGCTGCTGTCTCTGATCCGCCCGGCGCGCATCGCGCTTGCGCTCATCCCCCTCATCGCCGTGCTCGTCCTCTACGCAAACCGCGCCGCGCTCTTCAGCCGCGAGCTCTCGGACCTGAGTCCGATTCCACAGGATGCGCAGCAGCTCGACGCGAGTCTGCGTGCCGACCTGGGCGCGCCGGATGCGCGCTACCTGGTCGTCGCCTCCGCGCCCGGCCTCGATGCGGCGCTCACGGCCGCGCAGACGGTTGCCGATCGCCTGACTCCGCTCGTCGCGGAAGGCGTGATCGGCGCCTTCGAGACGCCGACGCGTTACCTCCCGGACGCGGCCACGCAACGCGCCCGCCAGGCGAGCCTGCCGGCGCCTGCCGAGCTCAGCGCCCGTCTCGGGGAGGCGCTCGCGGGGCTCCCGGTGAGTGCGGCGCGCCTCGAGCCGTTCGTGCACGACGTGGAGCAGGCACGCACTTCGCCTCTCCTGACGCCGGCCGATTTCGCCGGCACGCCGCTCGGCGCCGCGCTCGATGCATTGCTTCAGAGCTCGGGAGGAGGCGTCACCGCCTATCTTCCGATCACCGGCCCCGGCGGCGGCGATCTCTCCGCTCTCGCTCTCGAGCGCCTCCGCACCGCCGCCGCCGCGGCGACCCCGGCGGCCACCCTCCTCGATCTCAAGGCCGAGGCGGATGCGCTCTATGCGCGCTACCTCCGCCAGGCCGTGTCCCTGTCGCTGGCCGGGCTCGCCGCCCTCTGTGTGCTCCTCGCCTGGACGCTCTCACCGGCGCGTGCCGCTCGCGTCGTGGCGCCTCTCGCTCTCGCGGTGCTCACCGTCGCCGCGGCGCTCGTGGCCGCAGGCGCGCGGCTCGGGATCCTGCATGTGGTCGGGATGCTCCTCATCATCGCCGTGGGCTCGAACTACGCCCTCTTCTTCGATCGCCTTGCCGAACGCGAGCCTGCCGCCGTGCCGCGAACGCTGGCCTCGCTTATGATCGCAAACCTCGCGACGGTGGCCGGTTTCGGCGTGCTCGCATTCTCCGGGGTGCCGGTGCTGGCCGCGCTCGGCCGCACGGTCGCCCCTGGCGCGCTGCTCGCGCTGCTGTACTCCGCGTGGCTCGCGCGGCTCGAAGCAGTGCCCGCCCCATGACGCGCGAGCTCCTCGCTCCGGCGCACCCCGGACAGGTCGCAGCCCGGCGGATGCTGCTCCTGCCGCCGGCCTACTCGCGGCCTGAGGATTTCATGCGCGAGGGATTTCACGATGCCGTGCGCTTGCGCGGCCTCGATCTCGACCTGGTGCTGGTCGAGCTGCGTTTCAGGTCCGTCAGCGACCGGAGCGTCCTCACGCATCTCGGGGAGCTCATCGCCGCCGCGCGCGGCGCCGGCTGCACGCACGTCTCCCTCGTCGGTATCTCGCTCGGCGCCTATATCGCGCTCGCCTGCGCTGAGCGCGGGGCGCACCTCGATGGGCTGTGCCTCTTCGCCCCGTACCTCGGCAGTCACATCGTGACGCGGGAGATCGAGCGCGCCGGGGGCGTCGCGGCCTGGGAGCCGGGCGATGTGGCCGAGGACGATGAGGAGCGCCGCATCTGGCGCTACATCAGGAGCCACGCGCACGGCACGCCGCCGATTCACTTAGGATTAGGAAGCGAGGACCGCTTCGGCGCGCGCCACCGGGTGCTCGCGGCCGCGTTGCCCGCCGGGCGCGTCGACCTCGTGCCCGGCGGTCACGAGTGGCCGGTGTGGCGGACGCTGTGGGAGAGATTCCTCGATGCCGGCATCCAGCGACAGCCCGCCTGACCCCGCCGAGCGCCGCTTCCGCCCCTCGGCCTTCATCCGTGGATCGGTGGCGCTGCATGCGGTCGCGGCCGGCGCGCTCATCCTCGAGCCGCAGCTCTGGCCCTGGGCGCTCACCGCCGTGGTGGCCGACCACCTGAGCCTCACGGCAGCGGGCCTCTGGCCGCGCGCCTCGCTCCTCGGCCCGAACCTCACCCGGCTGCCGCAGCGCGCGGCGGCGCGCGGCGAGATCGCGATCACCCTCGACGATGGCCCCGACCCCGAGGTGACGCCCGCGGTGCTGGCGCTCCTCGACCGCCACGCCGCGCGCGCGAGCTTCTTCTGTGTCGGGGAGCGCGTTGCGCGCCACCCGCAGCTCGCGCGCGAGATCGTCGCGCGCGGCCATAGCCTCGAGAATCACAGCCAGCGCCACCTCAACCGCTTCTCGCTGTTGGGTCCCCGGGCGCTGCGCGCGGAGATCGCCGGCGCGCAGGAATCCATCGCCTTCGCCACCGGTGCCGCGGCGCGCTTCTTTCGTGCGCCCGCCGGGCTCCGTAACCCCTTCCTCGAGCCCGAGCTCGCCCGCGCGGGCTTGAAGCTCGTCAGCTGGACGCGGCGCGGATTCGACACGGTCTCGAGCGATCCCGATCGGGTGCTGGCGCGGCTCCTCAAGGGGCTCGCGGCCGGCGACATCCTGCTGCTGCACGACGGGCACGCCGCGCGGGCGGCGGGCGGGACACCCGTCATTCTCGCCGTCCTCCCGCCGCTCCTCGCCGCAGTGCGTGCGGCGGGCTTGAATCCCGTGACGCTCGAGGCGGCGTGCACATGAAGGGCGACGACCCGGTCATCGCCTCGCTCGTCGATGCGGCGAGCGAGCCGTACCGCGCCGCGGGGCGCTTCGCCTGGCATTTCGCCCGCGGCAAGCTCAAGGGTGACCCGGCGTTCGCGGCGATCCTGAAGCGCGGGCTCCTCACGGACTCCGCGCGAATTCTGGACCTCGGGTGCGGCCAGGGGCTGCTCGCCTCGTGGCTGCTCGCGGCGCAGGCGGCGCGGCTCGCCGGAAGGTGGCCGCAAGAGTGGCCGCCGCCGCCCGCGCACCCCGAGCTCCTCGGCGTCGAGATCAACCCGCGGGAGGTCGCGCGGGCGCGCGCGGCGCTCGGTGAGCAGGCGCGCATCGTCGAGGGCGACATCCGTCACGTAGACTACGGCTCGGTCGATGCGATCGTGATACTCGACGTGCTGCACTTCACCGACCACGCCTCGCAGGAGGCGGTCCTCGAGCGGGCGCGGGCCGCGCTCAGGTCCCGCGGGCGGCTGCTGCTGCGGGTCGGGGATGCCGAGGGCGGCGTGGGCTTCGGCTTGAGCAAGCTCGTCGACCGCATCGTGGCGCTCGCTCGCCGCCATCGGCTGCCGCGTCTCACCTGCCGGCCGGCGCGCGAGTGGCGCTCGCTTCTCACCGGGCTCGGCTTCCTCACCGAGGCGTTGCCGATGAGCCAGGGGACCCCCTTCGCCAACGTGCTCCTCATCGGGAAGCTCCCGTGAGGCCGCTCGCGCTGAGTGCCTTCACCGCCACCAGCGCGCTCGGCCGCGGGCTTCCCGCGACGCTCGCCTCGCTCGAAGCCGCCCGCACGGGACTCGCCCCGTGCCGCTTCGAGACCGTCACCCTGGATACCTGCGTGGGTGAGGTTGCGGGCGTGGACGAGGAGCGCCTGCCCGGGGAGCTCGACGAATTCGATTGCCGCAATAACCGCCTTGCCGCTCTCGGACTCCGGCAGGACGGCTTCGATGAAGCAGTGCGGGCGGCAGCGAAGCGCCTTACGCCTCAACGCGTCGGTATCTGGCTCGGCACCAGCACCTCGGGGATTCTCGAGACCGAGCTCGCCTACCGGCGGCGGGATCCCGAGACCGGCGCCCTGCCCGCCGGCTTCCGCTATCGCGGCGCACATAACACCTTCTCCGTGGGCGCCTTCGTGCGGCAGGCACTGGGGCTCGAGGGACCGGCGGCCGTCATCTCCTCGGCCTGCTCGTCCAGCGCCAAGGTGTTCGCCTCGGCGCAGCGCGCGATCGCAGCGGGCCTCGTCGATGCCGCGGTCGTGGGGGGCGTCGATTCGCTGTGTCTCACGACGCTCTACGGCTTTCACTCGCTGCAGCTCGTCGCGCGCACGCCCTGCCGGCCGTTCGACGCGGAGCGCGACGGGCTCTCGATCGGGGAAGCTGCGGCGTTCGCGCTGCTCGAGCGCGCCGAGAGTCCCCCCGCGCCCGGCGCCCTGCTGCTCCTCGGCACGGGCGAATCGAGCGACGCCTGGCACATGTCCGCGCCCCATCCCGAGGGGCGCGGGGCGGCCGCCGCCATGACGCAGGCGCTCGCCGCCGCCCACCTCGCCCCGCAGGATATCGACTACCTCAACTTCCACGGTACCGGCACGCCGAGCAACGACGCCGCCGAGGCCCGCGCGGTGGCCGCGGTCCTCGGTCAGCGCCTTCCCGGCAGCTCCACCAAGGGGGCGACCGGGCACACGCTCGGCGCCGCGGGGGCGCTCGAGGCGGTCATCTGCGCGCTCGCGCTCCGTCACGGCTTCATGCCGGGCGGCGTCAACACTAAGGCGATCGATCCCGCGCTCGGCGTCACCTACCTCCTCGAGAATCGCCGCACGCCGCTCAGGTATGTCATGAGCAATTCCTTCGGCTTCGGCGGATCCAACTGCAGCCTGGTGCTCGGGCGCGCCGCATGAGTGCTCCGCTCACGGCGTGGGTCGAGGGAGTGGGACTCGTGGGTCCGGGACTGCCGGACTGGCCGGCCGCGGCGCGGGTGCTCGCCGGCACGGCTCCCTACGAGCCGCGGCGTACGGTGTTGCCGCCGCTCGAGTGCCTGCCGGCGGCCGAACGGCGCCGCACCGGCAGGGTCGTGCGGCTCGCGCTCACCGCCGGCCTCGAGGCCGTCGCGCGTGCCAGCGCCGATGCCCAGGCGCTTCCCGCCGTGTTCTCCTCCTCGGGCGGCGACGGCGAGAACTGCCACGAGATCTGCCAGGTGCTCGCCGGCACCGACCGGCAGATCTCGCCGACCCGCTTTCACAACTCCGTGCACAACGCCGCCTCCGGCTACTGGGGGATCGCGACCGGCGCGACCGCTGCCTCGAGCGCGCTGTGCGCCTACGATGCGAGCTTCGGCGCCGGGCTCCTCGAGGCGCTGGTGCAGATCCGCATCGATGAGACGGCGGTGCTGCTCATTGCCTATGATGCGGACTATCCGGAGCCGATGCGCAGCGTCCGCCCGATTCCGGATGCGTTCGCCGTGGCACTGCTCCTCACGCCGTCGGCGCGGCCGGGGTCGATAGCGCGGCTCACGGTAGACCTGAGCACCGAATCTGCCGAGCGCCTCGCCGACCCGCAGCTCGAGGCGCTGCGCGCGCAGGTGCCGGCGGCCAGGAGTCTGCCGCTGCTGCGCCGCATGGCGCGCGGCGAGCGCGCGGCGGTCGTGCTGGATTACCTGGAGAGCCGGCATCTGGCGCTGGAGGTGAGCCCATGCCACTAGACCGTCAGTGGATCGAGCAGCACATCCCGCACAAGGGACGCATGTGCCTGCTCGATGAGGTGCTCGCCTGGGATGCCGCGCGCATCCGCTGCCGCAGCGACACGCACCGGGCTCCCGACAACCCGCTGCGCGCCCACGGACGGCTCGGAGCCGCCTGCGGCATCGAGTACGCGGCGCAGGCCATGGCGGTCCACGGAGCGCTCATCGCCGCGAGCGCGCCCTTGGCGAGCACGGTGTCGAGCCACCTGCGCGGCAGCATCGGTGCCACCGTCGGCTATCTCGCGAGCGTGCGCAACGTCGCGCTCAACGTGAGCCGGCTCGATGACCTCGAGGAGGAGCTCATCGCCTCGGCCGAGCGGATCACCGGCGACGGGCGCACGGTGCTCTATGAGTTCAGCGTGTCGAGCGGTGGACGGGTGCTGCTTTCCGGCCGGGCCAGCATCGTCTTCGATGCTGCCTTCGGCGCACAGCCCGCGAGCACGGGGACCCACGCATGAGCGCGGCGGCCAAGCGCGCCCTCGTCACCGGCGGGAGCGGCGCCATTGGCGGGGCGATCTGCCGGCGTCTCGCCCGCGAAGGCCACCATGTCCATGTCCACTGCCATCGCGGCACCGCGGCGGCTGCCAAACTCGTCGGCGAGATCGAGGCGGCAGGCGGTGCGGCCGAGGTCGTGAGCTTCGACATCACCGACACCGATGCGACGCGCACCGCGCTCGAAGCGGTGCTCGCCTCAGGACCCATCCAGATCCTCGTCAACAACGCCGGGGTGCACGATGACGCGGTGCTCCCCGGAATGAGCGCCGGGCAGTGGCGGCGGGTGATCGACGTGTCGGTCAACGGCTTCTTCAACGCCACGCAGCCGCTCCTCATGCCCATGATCCGCGCACGCTGGGGCCGGATCGTGAGCGTCTCCTCGGTCGCGGCGCTCATCGGCAACAAGGGCCAGGTCAACTACGCCGCCGCCAAGGGCGCGCTCAACTCCGCGACCCGCGCGCTCGCTCTCGAGGTGGCGACGCGCGGCGTGACCGTCAACGCAGTCGCGCCGGGAATCATCGCGACTCCCATGACCGACGGCCTCTTTGATGCCGCGGCGATCGAGCGGCTGGTGCCGATGAACCGTCTGGGACTGCCGGAGGAAGTGGCCGGTGTCGTCGCCTTCCTCACCTCAGATGATGCCGCTTACGTGACGGGCCAGGTGCTGTCCGTGAGCGGCGGGATGGCGTAGAGCTCAGTCGCCGGCCTGCGCCAGCTGTGTCAGCAGGCTGGCGGCGATCACGGCGGCTGTTCCCCACGCCATCGCGGGATGCACGCGCCCGTTGCGCAAGGTATCGGCCGCGGCGCACACCAGGGCAAAGGTCACCGTGGCCGCCGCAGCGATCAGCAGATTCCAGCCGCCCGCGGGCAGCAGGTACTCGGCGATCCGGCCGATGGCCGGAGGCAGCAGCGCCACCGTGGCGCAGAGCATCAGCCGCTTGTGCAGGTCGCTCCTCGAGCGCCCGACGACCGCCGCGAGCACCAGGGCCCCGAACACCCAAAGACTCAGCCCGTCGAACCCGACGAAGATGCGCCCGAAGCGCGTCAGACCGGCGTCGGGGAAGCGCCGGTGGACGGCGGCGGCGACCGTCAGCGAGCCGACGATCACGATCACCGCCGCGAGAGCGGCGCCCAGCACTCCCAGCCGGCGATGCAGTGCGACGCGCCGCCTCGCGATCAGCCGCGCCTGGGTGACGAACAGCACGATCCAGCTGGTCATCAGGACGCCGTGCACGTGCGCGAGCGGCGTCAGGTGGCGGGCGCTCAGGAACGCGCGCAGGTAGTAGCTGCGCGCGAAGCCGGCAAAGACGAGGGCCACGATGCCGAGCGCGGCGTATGAGTAGAGCCGCGACGGCGGATTCAGGCGGGCGCTGAGCTCACTCACGGCGCGCGCTCGGGCAAAGCATCCCTGCTGCGGGGGCGCTCATCTACCCACCAAACACTCTATACACGATAGACATCCAGCCCGGCGTCTGCACTGCGAAGAAGCTGAGCTGGAAGGCGGCGATGACTGCGAGCCCGCCCCAGCCGAGTACCGGGTGCAGCCTGCCGTGGCGCAGCGTGTCGGCGAGTACGCAGGCAGCGATGCAGGCGTAGAACGCCAGAAACTGCGGCAGTGGCGCGTGCCCGAACAGCAGCGCAATGCGCGCGGCGGCCGGCGCCACCAGCGTGACCGCCGCGAGCAGCATCAGCCGCTTGTGGACATCCGCGCGGGCGCGCAGCGCGAGGCCGCTGCCGACGAAAGCGCCGAACAGCAGCAGGTTGACGGCGTTGATGAGCAGCAGGTAATGCCACCTGCCCTGTACGTGTGCCTGGATCTCCCGCTCGAGCCCCATCAGGGTGAGAGCGGCGCCGGTCAGGATGATGAGCACGGCGAGTACGGCCGCGCCGGCGCCCAGCCGCCGATGCCACGCCGCGCGCCGCGCGGCGATGAGCCAGGTCTGAACGACGAACACGACGATCCAGGTCGACATGATCAGCCCGTGCAGGTGCACCGCGAGCGGCAGGGCGCCGGTGCCGAACACACTCTTCAGGTAGTACGTGCGCGCGAAGCCGACGAATGCCACGGCTGCGATCCCAAGCGCCAGCCACGCGAACAGGCGCGTGCGCAGCGCCGGCTTGCTGCGTGCCACGATCGCTGCGCACGCGGGCGCGTTCACGGCTGCGGATCTGCGGCATTCCAGATGTCGACGGCGCACTTCCAGGAGCCGTCAGGCTGCTTTCTCCACACCGCCACCGCCTTGTCATGCTCGACGACCGCCTTGCCGTCGGGCGTGGTCAGGCGGATGGTGTCGGTCCCTACCGCATAGGCGACTTCACCCGACTTCGCCACCCAGATGTGATCGGTCACCCAGCTGATCGAGAAGTCGGGGATCGTGAAGGCCCCGGCCACGTAGCGCCGCAGCGCCTCCTTGCCCACCATCGCCGGTCCGCCCGGCGGCATCATGTAGACATCGTCCGTCCAGTACGAAACCGTCTGCTCCAGATCGTGGGCCTGGGCCGCCGCGAGCCAGCGGGCATCGGTGGCGCGGATCGCGGCCTCTTCCCGGACGGTATCGGGAGCCGGGGCGGACAGGCTCTGGCAGCCTGCGAGCACGGCGAGCGGTAGCAGAATCGCGGGGCGGGATCGATTTTTCATGAGAGCTCCTGGAAGTTCTCGGGTGCGGCCTCGGGCCACTCGACCTAGCGCTCGCGGTGCGCGGCAAGGGCGAAGGCACGCTGAAATTGGTAGGTCTGCGCCGCGGCGAGCCCGTGACCTTCGGCGGCGAGCAAAGCGCTATCGTCCGGGACCGGATCCGCGGCGATCGTCACCAGGTCCGTGCAGCCGGCGAGCAGCGCGAGCAAAGCGGGAATCATCGCGGTGAAGAAACGAATTTTCATGGGCGCCTCCGGGATGTAAGGGTTACCGGCATCAACCGACGGTCGCGCTGGGCGTGGGCCGTCGCCGGCCAGGCCGTGCGGCCCGGCCGGCGGACTTACGAGCGCCTACTGCTTCACGTAGACGGCCGTCGCTTTCTCGTTCTCGCGGCCCGGATTCCAGCTGGTGTCCGTGAAGGAGCCGCCATCGCGTGCGATCGTCTGCACGCCCATGCTGTCGGGCTTGCCGTTGACCTTGATGGTGTACGCGATCTTCGTCGCGGCAAGGCGCTTCCAGCTGATGGTGGTACCGGGCGGCACCGTGGGTCCGGTGATGGGGTGGTCCTTGCCATCGGCGGGGCCTTCGGCCGAGGCCTTCATGTCCGGAATGTCGTAGTGCAGGACGCCCGCGGCCGGAGAGGAGATCGCGAAGGTCTCCGGCAGACCGGTGGCGCCCGTCACCTTGGCGGTACGCCACGTACCGACCAGCCCGTCGCTCCCGTCGACACGGGTGAGGACATCCTCCTCATGAAAGTCCTGACCGTCGGGCCGGGTGCCCGTCAACGTCATGGTGAGCGTCTTGCCGTCCTCGGAGAGCGCGACGTGTCCCTTGGCGCGCACCTTGCCGTCGGCGCGCGTGACGGTGTCCCAGGCATTCCTGCCCGCCGCGGTCCAGACCATCGTGTGGTTGGCCCAGGTCTTGTACTCCTTGCCATCGAGACCGAAGTCGAAGCTCGCCGTGCTGCCGTCCTCGTAGTGCAGCATTCCGCCGGGCCGCGCCGAATAGGTGATGGTCTGGCCGGTGAGGTGGCTCTTCTGCGGATCGAGCTTCCAGGTGCCGTTCCAGGGGCTGTCGGCGGCGCAGGCCGCGCCGGCGGGCAGCGTGAGCAGTGAGCAGAGGATCCAGGTCGCTTTCATGAACGTAACTCCCAAGGTGTTGGTGCGATGCGCGCTTCTCTCGGTCCCCGGCGCGGTCAGGGGGGTGTACCGGCAGCCTCCGGTGCGATCACCAGAAAGCTGCCGCTCCAGAACTCGTCGTAGTCCTCGCTCTGCACGTAGTGGCTGAGCGAGCCCAGGTAGTGCGACTGCCCGGGGCGCACCTCGATGGTCACGAGGCCCCCGCCGGCGGCGCGGATCGCGCCCGCATGCACCGCGGCGGCGCAGATCGAGGAGCCGTCGGTATAGGGGCCGCTGCCGATCACCTGGCCGGGCGCGGGCTTGCCCGGCGGGCAATGAAAGCGGAAGCGCTCGCCGTTGAAGCCGCGCAGGTTCAGATCGAGCGGGCTGGTGCGCCAGTCGACCTCATGGACCGCGGGAGCGGGCGTCAGGGCGGCGCTCGGGAGCGCGGCGCCGATCGGAACAGTGGCCGCGAGCTGTGCGCACAGCAGCCCGATCTGCCCGATCCGACGATGCCACGTGGCCGACATCCTTCCCTCTCCCGCTGCGCGGTGCGCACGTCTGACGGGGTGGGAGGCTGAGCCCGCACGTTCCGCACTGTCGCTGCCGTTGCGCTGGCATTTTTCTGGCAAACTTCCTGCCCCCCGACCCAGCTCCTTAAGTGCATGTCCGCGTTGGAAAACCGGGTCTATCGATTCGCGGGCTTCACGCTCGAGCCGGCGGAGCGGCGGCTGTCCGAGGCGGGCAAACCGATCGCGCTCACCCCGAAGGTGTTCGACACCCTGGTGCTGCTCGTCGAGCGAGCCGGTCACGTGGTGAGCAAGGACGAGCTGATGAGGCTCCTCTGGCCGCGCGGCTATGTGGATGAGTCCAACCTCACCAAGCACATCTGGCTCATCCGTAGGGCGCTCGGGGACGGTGAGCACGACTCGCGCTTCATCGAGACGGTGCCGAAGGCGGGCTACCGCTTCATCGCGCCGCTGATCGCGGGCGAGACGCCGGGAGAGACCGGGCCGGCGGTGGCGCCTTCCCCGGGCGCTTCCTCGGGGCCGGCGGCCGACGCTGCGCCCGTGGTCACGGCTGCCGCGCCGCATGTGCGCCGGCACCTCTCCCGTCGGGGGGCCGTGATGGTCGGTGTGGCCGCTGCGCTCCTCATCGCCGCCATGGTCTGGCGGCTGGCGGTCTCGCCCCGGGTTACGGTCCCGACGGGCCACCGCGGTCGCACCGTGGCGCTGGTCGGCTTCACCAATCTCTCCCGCAATCCCAAGGACGCGTGGCTCGCGCCCGCCCTGAGCGAGATGCTCGGCGCCGAGCTCGGCGTCGCCGAGAACCTGCAGGTGGTGCCGGATGAGCTGGTGCGCAATGCGAGCTCCGATTTGTCTGCGCCGGCCGCCGGGGGCTACTCGGCCTCCACCCTGACGCGCTTGCGCCAGCGCCTGGACGCCGACTATGCGATCAGCGGCAGCTACCTGGTGTCCGGTTCCTCGGATGAGGCGCCGCTGCGGGTGGACATCGCGCTGCAGGACACGCGCTCCGGCGCGCTGGTGTCATCCGTGTCCGATCAGGCGACGGTAGCGGGCCTGATCGCGCTCGCGACTCACGCGGGCGCCACCTTGCGCACCAAGCTCAGCCCACGCGCTCCGGATGCCCAGACCCTCGGGCTGGTCGCCAACACGCAGCCGCCTAATCTCGACGTGGCTCGCCGGCTCGGCTTTGCGCTCGATGCGCTCCGGCACTACGACGCGGCTCGCGCGCGCGATGAGCTGCTCGAGGCGGTGGCGGAAGCGCCCGGCTATGCCCCGGCCTACACCTACCTCGCCCAGGCCTGGTCGGCGCTCGGGTTCCACGACAAGGCGCTGGCGGCCGCCGAGCAGGCTGCGCAGAAGTCAGCCAACCTGCCGCCGGAACAGCGCCTGCAAACCGAAGCGGTTGGCGACTCCGCGCGTACCGATTGGAGCAAATCCGCCGCCGCCTGGGGCGCGCTGATACGCCTGCGGCCTGCGAGCGTCGAATACCACCTGCAGGCCATCGACGCGCAGATCGCCGCCGGCGCCCTCCCCGAGGCGCAGGCGACGCTGCGCGAGCTCGAACGCTTACCGGACGCCATCGACGACGCTCGCGTCGAGCTAGCCGCCGCGCGTATTGCGGCAGAGCTCAATGACCCGCGGGCCAGCGAGCAGCACGCGGACGCCGCTCTGCGCACCGCGCAGCGGCACGACGCGGCGGGATTGATCGCTGACGCCGAGCGTGCGCTTGCCGGTGCACGCCTTCATCTCAACAAGAACGAGGAAGCACGGGCGAGTCTCGACGCGGCGATCGCCGCTTACCGCTCGATACGCAATCCGCGCGGCGAGGCGGCCGCCCGTACCGACCTCGCGCAGGCACTCGGCAATCTCAACCGCAACCAGGAGGCGCGCGAGGAGTTCGAGCGCGCGATGGCGCTCGATCGCAGCATCGGCGACCTCGCGGGAATCGCGGCGGTTTATCGCGACCTGTGCAGCATGCTGTGGCTTGCCGGCGACCGTGACGGCGCACAGGCCGCGGCGCGCAACTCCCTCGGACTCGCCCGTGAAATCTCGGATCTCGATCTGCAGGGCTGGAACTTGCAGGCGCTGGCCACCATCGCTGCAGACGAAGCGGCGAGCGATGAGGTGCTGGCCGAGTACCGCGAGGTGGCGGCGCTCTTTGCGCGCACCGGCCATCAGACCTCCTGGACGCTCGCCAACATCGCTGACGTGCAAAGAATGCGCGGTGAGCTCGACGTGGCGCGCGCGACCTGCGCGCGGGCCATGGCTGAGGCGGCACCGGTTTCCGATCAGCAGTTCGCGGTGTTCAGCGGCTTTACGTGTGCGCTGATCGAGAGCGACCGTGGCAACGCAGCGGGCGCGCGCCGCGGCTTTGAGGAGGTCATCCGTCGCGTCGGGAGCGGCGGCGATGCTTCCTACCGGAGCAACTCCCTGATGATGCTGGCGCGGCTCGACATGGACGAAGGCCAATGGAGCGCCGCGCGCGAGCGCCTGCGTCAGGCGAGCCAAGGCTTTGCCGCCGGGGAGGAGCGCACCGGCGAAGCAGACGCGGAGGCGATGCTGGCGCTGTGCGCACAGCAGCTCGGCGATCCGGTGGCGAGAGATCAGTCCCTGAAGCGTGCGCGGACGCTGCGCCAGTCCATCACCTCGCGGCAGGAGGTCTACGTCGTCGACATCGCTCTGGCGCGCCTCGACGCGCCGCAGGCCGCGCCGAAGTCGGTCGACCGGCTGCTCGCGCTCGCGGCCGATGCCGAGCAGCGGCACTGGCTGGGCTGGGCCCTCGAGGCGAAGCTCGCCGCCTGGGAGCTGCTCCACGCGCAGCACGCCGTCGGCGCGGAGACTTTACGCCGCGACATCGAGAGCACCGCGCGACGGCACGGCTTCGGCCGCGTGCTGAAGCTCGTCGCACGCCTTGAGTCGAGTCCCCCGAGCGCGTGAGCTAGACTCGCCGAAACGATCTCGGGGGATCTCCTGCATGCCATCTCGCACCAGCCTCGGAGTGTCGCTGGCTCTTCTCGCCGTGCTTGCTGCGCACGCGCGTGCCTCGGCCGCCGCCGAATCCACCGCCGTCCCAGTCGCGGTCCCGGCCACCACGGCGCAGCTGATCGAGAGCCTCGGCCTGCCCGTGGCCCCGACACCGGTGCGGGAAAGGAAGGGCTGGCACCCGCCGCGGGTGATCCTGGTGTCTGCGCGCGAACGCGAGCTTCGCGATCTCGTCCCGAAGCTCAAAGAGGTCGATCCGCAGGCGAAGATCATCACCCTCGATGCCGCGACGCCCGCAGACATCGCCGCGGCGGATGCCACGATCGGCGTCTGCTCGGCGGAAGTCCTGGAGGCCGCCGAGCATCTCGAGTGGATCCAGTGGCCGGCGGCGGGGGTCGAGAAGTGCGTCGCGGAGCCGCTGCTGCGCGAGCGGGCGCCGCTCCTCACGAACCTCCAGCGCACCATGGGACCGAGCATCGCCGAGCACGTCATCGCGATGATGCTGGCGCTCAGCCGCCGTTTCGAAGAGTTCTCCCGCGACCAGGAGCAGCGTCACTGGGAGCCCTTTGATTCGGCTCCCCAGCTTCAGGACGTCGCAGGCAAGACCGTGCTGGTCGCCGGCCTCGGCGGCATCGGCACCGAGGTCGCGCGCCGCGCCCACGCCTTGGGAATGCGGGTCGTCGCCACGCGCGCCAGCGGCCATGAAGGGCCCGACTTCGTGAGCTACGTGGGACTGCCCGATGAGCTGCCGAAGCTGACACGCGAGGCGGATTTCGTCGTCAACTGCCTGCCGTTGACGCCCGAGACCACCGGGATCTTCAACAAGCAGTACTTCGCGACGATGAAGCGCTCCGCCTACTTCGTGAGCATCGGGCGCGGCAAGAGCGCGGTAACCGCGGACCTCGAGGCGGCGCTCACCCAGGGCACGATCGCCGGCGCGGGGCTCGATGTCGTCGACCCCGAGCCGCTGCCGCCCGACAATCCGCTCTGGCATGCGCCGCACCTGATCCTCACTCCGCACGTCGCAGCCAACACGGTGGTCTCGCGAGAGGCACGGGATGCGGTCATCGCCGAGAATCTGCGCCGCTTCATCGCCGGCGAACCGATGCTGTCGGTGGTCGACATCACCCGCGGGTACTGAGCCTCACACGCTCAGGGACGCGCCCTTTCATTGCCACCCCGCGCTTTGAGCCAGGAGATGATCCGCTGCGGGATCTCCTCGCGCGCCTTGCGGCTGACGTACATGCCGATGTGCCCGGTGTCGATGGCGCAGGCGGTGTAGTCGCGGCTTCCGACGCAGCGTCCCATCGCCTCGCAGGCGGCCGGCGGCACGATGTGATCCGCGCTCGCGTAGAGATTGAGGAGCGGCGAGCGCACGCTCTTTAGGTCCACCGCCCGTCCGCCGAGCTCGAGCGTGCCGCGCATCAGGCGGTTCTCCTGGTAGAACCAGCGCACGAACTGGGTGAGCGCCACCGCCGCCTGCGGCGGGCTGTCGAAGATCCAGCGCTCCATGCGCACGAAGTCCTCCACCGCGCGCTGATCCGCGCGGCCGGTGAGGAGGCGCACGTACTTCTGCTGCGTCAGCCGGAAGGGCATGAGCGACAGGAACAGCGCGTTCAGCAGCTCCCCCGGGACGTTGCCCGCCTGCTCGAGGAGCCCGGTGTCGAGCTCGCGCATCCACTTGGAGAGAAGGTCCTCGGGCGTCTGGAAGTCCACCGCCGTGGTGAGCGTGACGAGATTCGCGACCTGCCTGGGGTGCAGCGCCGTATAGCAGAGGCTGAAGACTCCGCCCTGACACACTCCGAGGAGATCGAGCGCTTCGACGCCGTGCGCCGTGAGGACGTGGCGCACGCAGCCCCCGAGCCCCTGCTCGAGGTAGTCGTTGAAGTCACGCAGGCGATCACCGTCATCGGGATCGCCCCAGTCGACGAGATAGACGGTGAAGCCCGCGCCGACCAGCCGGCGAATGAGCGATGAGTCGGGCTGCAGGTCGAGGATGTAGGGGCGATTGACGAGCGCGAAGCAGACGAGGAGCGGCCGGCCCTCAGGTGGCGCGGCAGCTTTCCCCGCGCCGCCAGCACCGGCGCCAGCGGCGCCCGCCGGCGCGTCCGGCAAGTACTCGTAGAGCGTCGTCTTCTGATCGCTCCAAACCGCGCGCCGCGGCGTCGCGCCCACGCGCACGTCGCGCGCGAGTCGCAGCCGCGCCAGTGTCTCCGCCGCGCGGCTGCCGAGGTCGAGGAACAACCGGCCCGCCCCGAAGTCGGGATCGCTCAATGGCGCCCTCTCCGCGTAACGCTGCGCCGGCTTCGCCCTCCGCCCGCTGCCTTTGGCTTCGAACGCGGCGTTGCTTTCGGCCGCTGCGCGGCCGGGCGCCGGGGCGGCGTACGTGGCATGGGCTCGGCCGCGCGCTCCTCGAGCTTCTTCCTGAGCTCACGGATCTGGCGCTGCAGGGCGTCGGCTTCTTCGCGCGTCGGCAGTCCCCAGGCGCGCGCCAGCTTGTCGGCCTGCTTGCGTTGCGCGAGAAGCAACGCCATCGCGGTGTTGGTCAGCTGCGCCTGCAGGCGGCAGAAATCGTCCCTGCGCACCGTGGCGGCATAGGCTTCCTCGGCGCACTCGACCCAGATCTCATAGAGCGCGAGCGCGCGCTCGGACGAGAAATCCGCGCCACCCGAGGCCTGCATGCGCGCGATGAAGCGCTGCGCGGAGTCCTGCGCGATCGCGCTCCAGTGCCGCGCGAGCTCGCCCTGCAGAGCCCCGAGCTTCATGAGGAGCTCCCACGCACTCTGCGCATCCGCTGCCTGCGCGGCCGCAGGCCCGAGCGGCACCGCGCCCGGCGGCCAGCCAACAGCCGCTCCCGGAAATCCGGCGGCGGCGGCGAAAGAGGCGCCGGCGGCGGGTGCGCTGCGCAGCCACTGCTCGAACTGTCCGGCGAGCAGTGTCCCGAACGAGCTCCAGTCGGGCACCTGCCCGTGTGAAGCGGAAGGCTGCCCCGAGAAGGTCTTCAGCAATTCGAAGAAGCGCGCGGCGGCGGCGGTGAAGGCCGCATCGGACTCGCGCGAGCCGGTGGTGAAGGGCATTTCCATCATGTATGCACTGCGGCAATCCGGCGAGGTAAGCGGCTCATCAGGGCCACGGAATTCATGATTCTGCTAGTAAAAATAGCCTCGCGGAAGAGGCGAGACCCGTCCGAGCAACCGTGAGGTACGTCATTGTGCGCCGCATACACCCGAGCTAGTATCCGTCGCCAGCGCCCGCCCCCGCGGGCTCGTTGGGCTGACCGAGTGGCTCACCATGGCCGAAGAGCGTCTGATACGCAAATACGCCAACCGTCGTCTCTACGACGCGCAGGATAGCCGTCACGTGACGCTGGACGATCTGCGCAAGCTGATCGCCGCCGGCGAGCGCATCAAGGTCGTGGACGACAAGAGCGGCGAGGACCTGACGCGCAGCATCCTGCTGCAGATCATCGCGAGTCAGGAGCAGTTCGGAACCCCGGTACTCAGCACGCAGCTCCTCGAAGCCATCATCCGTTTCTACGGCAATCCGATCCAGCAGATGCTCACGACCTACCTCGAGCGCAGCATCGGGGGACTGCTCCGCCAGCAGAACGTGATGCAGGCCGAGATGGCCAAGGTGCTCGAGACCCCGATGGCGCCGCTCGCCGAGATGACGCGCCAGAACATGGAAATGTGGGCAAAGATGCAGGCATCGATGCTCTCGGCTTTCTCGCCTAACCCGTCGGCACCGGAAGCCGACAAACCCGCCAACCCACCGCCAGGCAAACGACGCGGCTGACGAGCCGCCGGGCCAGGCTTCAGGAGTGATTGCAACGTGGACGTTCGTGGCAAGACCATTCTCGTGACCGGCGCAGGCCGCGGCATCGGCCGCTCGCTGTCGCAACACTTCGCCCGCAAGGGCGCCCGGCTTGCGCTCCTCGACACCAACGAGGCGGACGTCGAGGAGACTCGTGCGAGCTGCGGGCAGCTCGGCGCCGAGGCGCGCAACTACATCGCCAACGCCGCCAACGAGGACTCGGTCGTCGGCGCGCTCGATCAGGTCCTCAACGACTTCGGCAGCCTCGACGGCCTCATCAACAACGCGGGCATCGTGCGCGATGCCATGCTGGTTAAGGTCAAGGACGGCCAGGTGGTGAGCAAGATGTCGCTCGCGCAGTGGCAGTCGGTCATCGACGTGAACCTCACCGGCGTCTTCCTGTGCGCGCGCGAGGCCGCCGAGCGCATGATCTCCCGCACCAACCCCGGCGTGATCGTCAACATCTCGAGCATCTGCCGCGCGGGTAACGCGGGGCAGACCAACTACAGCGCCGCCAAGGCCGGGGTCATGGCGATGACGGTCGTGTGGGCCAAGGAGCTCGCGCGCTTCGGTATCCGCGTGGGCGCGGTGGCCCCGGGCTTCGTGCGCACGCCGATGGTCGAGGGCATGAAGCCGGATGCGCTCAAGCGCATGACCGACCCGATCCCGCTCGGGCGCCTCGGCGAGCCCGATGAGATCGCGCACGCCGTGGGCTTCATCTTCGAGAATGACCTCTTCACCGGCCGATGCGTGGAGGTCGACGCGGGGCTCAGAATTTAATTGCAATGCAAAAATACTGACCGACATACGAATCAGTATCTACTAACAATATAGCTTATATATCAGATGGTTATGTGTGATTATGGCCACTCGTCACTGAGGCCATAAATTTCTCTTGCACTGCATACAAACTCATGTAAAATGCTCCTCACGGTAACCAACCGAACATGAGGAGCACGAACATGATCGACAAGACCTTTGACCCCAACAGCCTGATCACTGCGACCCGTGAGGCGTTCGCCCCGTTGATCAAGGCCCAGCAGGAAGGCTTCAAGACCCTCGAGCGTCTGGCGCGTCTGAACTATGCCGTCGCCGGTGATGTTCTCGAGTCGAGCCTGGCCCGCATGCATGCCGGCTTCGCGGCCACCACGGCCAGCGAGCTGATGAGCAAGCAGACCGAGCTCCACGGCCAGCTGATCGAGAAGCTGCGCGACCGCGCCCAGGAGTTCTCGACGGTCACGTCCGAGATCCAGGCGAAGTTCTCGCAGATGGGCAATGAGTTCGCCGCGAAGGCAGTGCACGCCCGCAAGGCGGCCTGATATCTTGGCGGGTATCCCGCACCCGGGAGTGGTGACACTCCCGGGCGCGACTTTTTTGGGAGTCCGCCTTTGACCGCACACGCCAAGAAGAAAGCCGACTCACCGTCCGGCGCCCCGAATTCCGACCTCAGAGCCGAAGTGGCGCGCAATCTGCGCGCCCAGCTCGCCGCGCTCACCGGGGGCCTGGCGCCCGGTGATTACGCGCGCGCCTGGTGGGAGTGGTATCTCAAGGTCGCCACTCACCCGCCACGGCAAGCCGAGCTCGCAAGCAGTGCTTACGAGAAAATGCTCGACAGCTGGCAGTTCGCTGCCCGCGCCGCCGCGGGCGAGCCACTCGCGCCGGGGCACGACGACAAGGGCTTCGGCGACCCGGCGTGGAACGTCTGGCCGTTCAACGTCTACGCCCGCGCCTACAACAACTGGGCCAGCTGGTGGCATCAGGCGCTCACGCACCCGGGCAGCACCGATCACGGGCTGGCGCGCGCCAGCTTCGCCGGGCGGCTGCTGCTCGATGCCGCATCGCCGGCGAATTTCCTGCACACCAACCCCGAGCTCCTGAAGAAGACGGTCGCCGAATCCGGCCAGAACCTGATCCGGGGCCTCAAGCACTGGGTCGAGGACGTCGAGCGCATGGCGAGCGGCCGCGGCCGCGCTGCGGCGAACGAGCAATTCCAGGTCGGCAAGGATGTGGCCGTCACGCCCGGCAAGGTCGTCTACCGCAATCGCCTGATCGAGCTCCTGCAGTATTCGCCGCAGACTCCGAACGTCTACGCTGAGCCGGTGCTGATCACGCCGGCGTGGATCATGAAGTACTACATCCTCGATCTCTCGCCGCGCAATTCGCTGGTGCGCTTCCTGGTGGAGAAAGGTCACACCGTCTTCATGATCTCCTGGAAGAATCCGGACGCCACCGACCGGGATCTCGGCCTCGAGGACTATGTGCAGCTCGGCTTCCTCGATGCGCTCGCCGAGGTGCGCCGCATCATCCCGGATCACAAAGTGCACGCCGTCGGCTACTGCATCGGTGGGACGCTGCTCGCGATCGCGGCGGCTCGGCTCGCGGTCGCACACGATCATTCGCTCGCGTCGACCACGTTTTTCGCCGCGCAGGCGGACTTCAGCGAGCCGGGTGAGCTCTCGGTGTTCATCACCCCGAGCCAGATCGAGATGCTGGAAGCGATGATGCACAAGACCGGCGTCCTCGAGAGCGAGCGCATGGGCGCGGCGTTTGCGCTGCTGCGCTCGCGTGATCTCATGTGGGGACCGGCGGTCGCGCAGTACGTGCGCGGCGAGCGGCCCGAGATCAACGATCTCATGGCATGGAACGCCGACGGCACGCGCATGCCGTTCCGCATGCACAGCGAGTACCTCGAGCGGCTGTACCTCAAGAACGAGCTCGCCAAGGGGACTTTCACCTTGGGCGGTCAGCCGGTGGATCTGAAGAAAGTCCACCTGCCGATGTTCGTGGTCGGCACGGAGACCGACCACGTGGCGCCGTGGCACTCGGTGTACAAGCTCCGCGGCCTCACCCGCAGCACCGACTACACGTTCCTGCTGACGAACGGCGGCCACAACGCGGGGATCGTGAGTGGACCGGTGCATCCCAGGCGCCGCCACCGGATGCTCACCTGGTCCGACGCGACGACGACGCTCACGCCCGAGAAATGGCACGAGCGCGCGCCGCTGCATGAGGGCTCCTGGTGGCCCGCGTGGGAAAAGTGGCTCGCCGGGCATTCCGCGGCGAAGCAGGTGCCGGCGCGCGCCATCGCAGAGAAGCACGACGCCCCGCTCGAAGACGCGCCCGGGCGATACGTCCGCGGCTGAGGGAAGCCTCCGGTCGATGATGGACGCACGCCGAAAATCGGCGTACTAATTGTCGAAGGACACGGTGGACAGGCCATGAGCACTAAAACTAGCCGAATTGCGTACGTCACCGGCGGCATGGGCGGCATCGGCACCTCGATCTGCCGGCGCCTGGCGAAGGAGGGGCACACGGTCATCGCCGGGTGCGGGCCCGGCTCGCAGCGCAAGGACCGCTGGCTCGCCGAGATGCGCGGCGAGGGCTTGAACATACACGCCTCCGAAGGCAACGTCTCCAACTGGGAATCCACCAAGCGCGCCTTCGAAGTGGCGCGTGCCGAGGTGGGGCCGATCGACATTCTCGTCAACAACGCCGGCATCACCCGCGACGGCGTCTTTCAGAAGATGACCAATGAGATGTGGCACGCGGTGATCGAGACCAACCTCAACTCGCTCTTCCACGTCACCAAGCAGGTGATCGACGGCATGATCGAGCGCGGCTGGGGCCGGATCATCAATATCTCGTCCGTGAACGGCCAGCGGGGCCAGTTCGGTCAGACCAACTACTCGACCGCCAAGGCCGGCATTCACGGCTTCACCATGGCGCTCGCGCAGGAAGTCGCCGGCCGCGGCATCACCGTCAACACCGTGTCCCCCGGCTACATCGGCACCGACATGGTGAAGGCCATCAAGCCCGAGCGGCTCGAGAAGATCGTCGCCGGCATTCCGGTCAAGCGGCTCGGGACGCCCGAGGAGATCGCCTCGATCGTCGCCTGGCTTGCCGGGGATGAGTCCGCGTTCGCGACCGGGGCCGACTTCTCGCTCAACGGCGGCCTGCACATGGGCTAGGGCCCAAAGGCCCGCACGTGAAAATCTGCGTCGTGGGCGCGGGAGCCATCGGTGGCTTCCTCGGCACGCGGCTCGCGCTCGATCCGGGCAACGCGGTCGCGGCGCTCGCGCGCCATACGACGCTCGTGTCGCTGCGCGATCACGGCTGGCGCCTCCACCAGGATGGCAAGCTGCTGCAGGCGCCGGCTGCCAACGCCTCGGATGATCCACACGATCTCGGCACGCAGGACCTGGTGATCCTCGCGGTGAAAGCCCAGGCGCTGCCGGCGCTCGCGCCTTCACTCGCCCCGCTGCTCGCCGCCGACACCCTCGTGATGCCGGCCATGAACGGCGTGCCCTGGTGGTTCGGAGCCGGGGTCGCGGCGCTCGGGACGCGGCCCCTCGAGAGCGTCGATCCGGGTGGCGGCATCGCCGCGGCGATTCCCTTGAAGAGCGTCATCGGCTGCGTGGTGCACGCGAGCGCCGCCGCAACCGAGCCCGGTGTCACCACGCACCGCATGGGCCGCGGCCTCATCGTCGGGGAGCCCTCAGGCGGAGAGTCGGCGCGGATCACACGCCTCGGCGAGCTCCTCGCGCGCGCCGGTTTCGAGGTCATCTGCTCACCGCGCATCCGCTACGACGTCTGGTACAAGCTCTGGGGCAACATGACCATGAACCCGGTCTCGGCGCTCACCGGCGCGACCACCGACCGGCTGCTCGACGACGCGCTGGTGCGCGCCTTCTGCGCCGCGGCCATGCAGGAGGCCGCCGCGGTCGGGGCGCGCATCGGCTGCGACGTGCGCGAGTCCGCCGAGGACCGCCAGGCGGTGACGCGCAAGCTCGGCGTGTTCAAGACCTCGATGCTCCAGGACGTCGAGGCGGGCCGCACCATCGAGCTCGACGCGCTGGTCGGCGCGGTGCGCGAGATCGGACAGCGGGTCGGAGTGTCGACGCCGATGATCGATGCGCTCTTTGGGCTGACGAGACTCTTCGGGCAGGTGCGCGGCCTCTATCCGCTGCATCCGGCTCGGTAACTGATCCCGCGTCAGCGCCGCATCATCGAGCGAGCGCGGATTGAGCTGCGCGAGCTAAGGAGCTGACGGGATTCCTCTCCACCTGGCCCGACGTCACCATACCCGGATGGCTGAACGGCCATGCTGGCCCCATAGAGTGTCTGCCATTCCGGAAAGCTGCGATGCAGCAGGGCCCTCAGCTCCTCAGTCTCGCGCAGTTGAAGCGGCCGCAGATACTCCGACACCTCATCGACTGGTACTTCGGCGGGTCGCAGGCTGCGCGCCGCAAGCCGGCTACCGAGATTGCGCGCGGCTCGGGGAAGATAGGGTGCGAGGCGGGCATACAGAGAGGCGCGGCGCAGCCGATCGAGCAAGCCGTAGCCGCGCACCTGGTTGACGACGTCTGGCCGGACGTTGGTGGCTACGCCGATTGTGGTGGGCCGGAAAGTCGAATCGACCCCTAGCCAGCCATACAGACGATTCAACTCCCCGAGCGGGTCGGCAACGAGTGCCTCGTACGTCAGGGCATAGATGCGCTCAAGCCCGAAGTGCCGCACGTATTCTTGCAGTTGCCGGGCATAGTGGCTCACGTTCCGATAGTAAGGATCGTCGCGCAGTGCGGTGAGCATCGGCCGCTGCTCACGCCACCATCGCACCCGAAACCAGTAGTGACTGATGGCCCGGTCCACAGGGTCACGCATTATGTAGATGAAGCGGGCGTTGGGACTGAACGCTTCAATGCGCTCCGGGACGCCGGAATACAGTGGAATCTGACTGTAGACGGTGCTTGCCTCGCCGATGATTGTCTTGCCGCCCGCGTGGGCGAACAGGCGTAGATATCGATCGGCGCTGCGCCAGTACCCGTGCCTCCACATGTAGGGCCACGCCCGGCGCAGAACCCTGCTGTCGACGAAGTAGCACGGCTCCTTGGGTAAGCACATGAAGATGGCCGGATGCTGCGCAAGAAGGTCCCCGAGATAAGTGGTGCCCGACTTCATCGACCCGATGAGAAATAGGTTTGGCCGGGGTAAGGTCATCGGTGGTCTATCCGGGCGCACTCCTGAAACTTATACACGCCGCATGGGACGTAAAGCCGAAGCTTTACGGTATGTTACAAACTAATTCTCAGTTTGATGCGAGGAGAACAGGTGCACGGCCTCTATCCGCTCCACCGGCGAGTTAGGCGCTCGCTCAGGTCGCGCGAGCCTCGTCCGCGCGGATCGACTTTCCAGCCACCCACAGGTGCCAGGCTGCCCAGACGCCGGTCGTGGCGAGCAGCAGCAGCGCCCAGCGCAGCGATTCCCGTCCGGCGCCGAAGGAACCTGCGAACCAGTCGCTCAAGAGCCCGATCAGCTGCGGCGCGAGGATGAGATTCGCGACGTTGGCGGTGAAAAGCAGAATCGCGACCGCCCCGGCACGCATGTTCGCCGGCATCACGTTCTGCAGGAGACCTAAGATCGGGCCGATGTAGAAGTACACCGCGGGGACGAAGATCCACAGCAGCACTGTCGCGGCGCGGAGCGAGGCAACCTCGTAGGCAAGGAACGAGGGCACGGTGCTGAGGAGCGTCAGCCAGGTGAGAAACCGCGTGACGAAGCGCGGGTCGCGCGCCGCCGGCAGCCCCATCACGGCGCCCGCAAGCAACGTCCCGGCCGTGCCGGCGACGAGGTGCATGGGTCCCAGGAGCCCGCCCGCCTCACCCACCGAGAGCGCGTGCGAGCGCTGCAGAAACGTCGGCGTCCACCACATGAGGCCCCAGCTCCAGAAGGTGGCGATCGAGCCGCCGATGATGAGGTGCACGGCCGAGCGCTGCCTCAGCATGAAACGCGCCGTATCGAGGAGCTGCCAGAGGATGTCGAACAGGGTGACCCGCCTGGCGTCCGGCCCGCCGGCCGCTCCGTGGGTGTCGAGCTGCCCACGGCGGGGCTCGCGCACCGTGACCGCCACGAGCAGCGCCAGGATCAGGCCCGGAATCCCCAGCACCAGGAAGGCGAGGCGCCAGCCGCCGCGCTCGGCCGCAGCTCCCGCGACGGAAGTGCCGAGCCACGAGCCGAGGCAGGCGCCGAGCGCGAAAATCGTGAGCGCCATCGGTCGCGCCGCCGGCGGAAACTTGTCGGCGAGGATCGAGGTCGAGGGCGGCGTGCCGCCGGCCTCACCGATTCCGACGGCAAAGCGCGCCAGCAGCAGCTCGCCATAGCTGCGCGCGAGCCCGCAGAGCCCGTCATGCCGGACCAGGCCGCGAGTGATAGGGCGAGGATGTTGCGTCGGTTGGCGCGGTCGGCGATGTTCATGGCATACACCGCCGTCAGGACCGCCAGTACATACCAGCGATCGCGGGGTGCTGCGGTCTCGGCAGGCGCGTTGTTGTTCATTCAGGCGCTCTGATGTCCTGGCCGGCTCGCGGTACGACTCCCGGAGTCTGTCACAATTGCTCCCGGCTTCGTGCGCCCTGCTCCCGTCAGGAGAAAAACCATGCGATGGTCGCTCCCCGCGGTTCAAAGCCTCACCGCCGGCTATGCCGATACCGGCGGCTTTCTCGCGCTCAAGGGCCTGTTCACCTCACACGTCACCGGAAACTTCGTGACACTCGGCGCCGCGCTGGTGTTCGGCAACAGCGGCGCTCTGGCGAAGACCCTCGCCCTGCCGATGTTCTGCCTCGCGGTACTGGTGTGCCGGCTGTTTGCCTTCCGCCTGAAGGCGGCCGACCGGCCGCCGCTGCGCAGCCTCCTCAAACTGCAGCTGCTGCTCTTCCTCGTGGTCGCAGGACTCGCCGCGTGGCAGGGCCCGTTCGACGATCCCGACAGCGGTTGGGCGCTGCTCGTCGGGATGACGCTCGTCGCGGCGATGGCCATGCAGAATGCCGCGCACCGCTTGCACCTCGCCCACACGCCGCCCTCGACCGTGATGACGGGTACGACCACTCAGATCATGCTCGACCTGGCCGAGATCCTGCATGGGGTGCGGCCGGAGGTGGCTGCGATCACCTGGGCGCGCCTCGAGAGACTCAGCGTGAGCGTCGCGGTGTTCGGCGCCGGCTGCGGCCTCGCCGCGCTCATTTACACGCACCTCGGCAAGTGGTGCTTCTGCACGCTGCCGGTGCTCGGCCTCTGCACCCTCGCGTTGCGGGCCGAAATCGCCGAAGCCGACACTCATAAGTAGGTGCTTGAACCGGAGATCGCGCCGTGCGAGGGTCTCCGTGGGAAGCCGCCATGATCGACAAGACGCTGCTCGATGAGGCCTGGCAGACCGTGCGCGGCGCGGTGCGCTGGACACCCCTGCTGCACTCCGACTATCTCGACTCGGTAGTCGGTGCGCGCGTCTACCTCAAGGCCGAATCGCTGCAGATCGGCGGCTCGTTCAAGATGCGCGGCGCCTGCTTTCGCGTCAGCCGCCTGTCGCACGAGCAGCGCAGCCGCGGCGTCGTCGCCTTCTCCTCCGGCAACTTCGCCCAGGCGCTGGCTCTCGCCGGCCGGCGCGCGGGCGTGCCGGTGACGATCGTCATGCCGGCCGACGCGCCGCAGCGCAAGGTCGAGCTCACGCGACGCGCGGGCGCGACGGTCGTGCTCACCGAGCACGGCGACCGCAACCGCGAGGAGGTCGCGAGCGAGCGCGCCCGCGCGCTCGCCGAGGAGCGCGCGTATGCGCTGCTGCACCCGTTCGACGACCCGCTGGTCGTCGCCGGGCAGTCGACGCTGATGCGCGAGGTGCTGGTCGATGCCGGTCGCGATCAGGTGCACATCGACGCCGTGCTCTGCCCGGTGGGTGGCGGCGGGCTCATCGCCGGTACGGCGCTCGCCGAGAAGCACTTCGGCCAGGGCGCGGAGGTGATCGCGGTGGAGCCCGAGGCCTGCGACGACATGCGCCGCTCGCTGATCTCGCACCGGCGCGAACGTAACGTCGGCACTCCGCAGACCATCTGCGACGCGATGCAGGCCGTGAGTCCCGGTGTGGTGCCGTTCGAGGCGGCCGAGCATCTGATCTCGCGCGGTATCACGGTCGACGACGCGGCCGTGCGCCGGGCGATGCGGCTCGCGTTCGAGGAATTCAAGATCGTGCTCGAGCCGAGCGGGGCGATCGCGCTCGCCGCAGCTCTCGAGCGCCGCGAGGAGTTTGCCAACCGCACCCTGGTGCTGCTCTGCTGCGGCGGCAGCGTGTCAGTCGAGGATCTGCTGCGGCTCACATCGAGCACGCATTAGCCGATCGGCGGATGGCGCGCGCGCCAGGAATCGACAGGCGCAAGCCTGAGCCCCAACGGGCTCAGGTTCTGGCGGCGCGCCGGTAGCGTGCACTTGTCGGCTGGTATCAGCCGTTAAGTAACATGCGGCTTGCCGCAACAACCAACATGACGGCAATCAGGCCACGCGTAATTTCCTGCGGAAGGCGAATCACAACCCGCGAGGCGAGCAGTACCCCCGGGATGGAGCCGATTAACAGGCATGCCAGCACGGGGAGATTGAGGTGCCCGAGGGCGGCGTGACCCACACCGGCGATCACCGTTATGGGCAATGCGTGCGCAACGTCCGTGGCCACGAGGCGATCACTCGGCAATCGGATGGAATAGAGCCAAACGAGTGCCACCGTGCCGACGGCGCCCGCGCCGACGGAGGTCAGGGTGACCGCGGCGCCAAGGAAAAATCCCGCCATCACTGTGAATACCCGCTGGTACTGCTTCGCGCGCGCCATCCTGGCGACGACTTTGAGCCTTAGATGTCTGAGGGGGTGCTGCAGCAGAAGCGCGATCGCGGTGAGCCCGAGCATCGCAGCGAGAACGCGGGAGACGAGGTGGTCGACGACGATGGGGCTTGGAGCGAGCGCAAACCAGGTGATCGCCGCTCCGGCTCCAGGAACGCTTCCGAGAATTAGAAGCCCGACGATCTGCCAGTCGACACGTCGGCTGTAGCCGAAGAATGCGGTAGCGATGCCTTTAGTGACCGCGGCGAAGGCGAGGTCTGTGCCAACGGCGACCGAAGGTGATTGCCCAAAGACCAGAATCAGGAGCGGTGTCATAAGCGACCCGCCGCCGACGCCGGTCAGGCCCACCATGATGCCGACGCAGAGGCCAGCGGCGACATAATAGATGAATGGACCCGTCATCACCGCAGTGTACTAGGAGCGAGTGGCGGTGAACCGCGTTGCGTTCGTGAGGCGTCTGACCCTCTGGCATTCGTGGCCCCGATGGCGATGAAATTTACTTGGCGTCCCCAAGGGGATTCGAACCCCTGTTACCGCCGTGAAAGGGCGATGTCCTGGGCCTCTAGACGATGGGGACGCAGACAAGCCCCCGCCGGGGTGCGCCCGTGGGGGCGCGAAAGATTACACGCCCGGAAGCGGGAGAACAACGCCCGGCGCCCGAGAGGGGGCGCGGCGGCACTCACCGCGGGCGAAACCGCCCGCGGTGAGCATGCCGTCAGGATCTGTCCTCAGTCGTTAGAACTTGTAAGTCGCTCTGGCGTAGTAGAAACCGCCAGGCAGGTCGTAGGTGCCGGCGTCGTAGCCGTTCAGCGTGCAGGTGTAGCAGATCGGCGGGTTGACGCCGAAGACGTTGGTGCCGCCGATCTCGAATCTCATCCCCTTCAGCCTGAACGCGTCGATCCATGCGATCTGGACGTCGTTGTATACCGTCGCGTCGAGCGTGTGGTACCCGGTACCATCGACGATGATATCGCCGTTCGCGTCAGTGGTGGTTGGACATCCGGGCACCGGAATGCTGGTCGCGTTGTTGCCGCACAGCTCCTTGACAGCGGCGAGGTAGCGCACGTTCCAGCTCAGCTCGATCGGACCGAAGGCCCAGCCGAGCTGGGCGTTGATACGCCAGTCCGGAATCGCGCTGTTGTTGACCTCGATCCCGACCGCACGCTGCGCAACGATCCCGAGGGCGTCCACGGCCTTGTAGGCGTTGACGTGGGTGGCCTGCAGTGCGGCCGTCAGGTGCCCGAAGCTCAACGGCTCCGATGCCCAGTTGACCTTGATGTCTTCGCCGTCGGTAGTGATCTGCGCCAGGTTCTGCAGGAAGTTCTGCGGCGGATTCAGGTTGCCGCCCGGCATGCGGGTGAACGGCGCGCACAGCGTGGGGCTGGTACCGCCACCGGTCGTGAGACAGGCGTCGAGCAACTGCTGGATGTCCTCCGCCTGGATCGCCCCCTTGACCTTGACGTTGTAGTAGGTGACCTCGCCGTTCAGTCTGGCGGTCGCTGCGTGCCCTTCGGCCCAGCTCGCGTTGTACACCAGTCCCATGGTGTAGCTGTCGGAGGTCTCGGGCTTGAGATTCGGGTTGCCTCCGGTGAAGGTCGTAATCTGGGTGTTGGCCTGCACGAACCCAGCCGGTACGTGCTGCGCCGCGCAGCCCGCCGCATATATCAGGTTGATGCCACCGCCCGTGGGACCGCAAGGATCGACCAGCGTGGCGCCGAATTGCGTAAGGCCGTAGAGCTCGCCGAGGTTCGGCGCGCGGAAGCCGGTCGAGTAGTCGCCACGGACCGCAAGGTCCTGGATCGGCTGCCAGCGCAGGCCTCCCTTATAGGTCGTCTGGCTGCCGAACGTCGAATAGTCCGAGTAGCGCACTGCACCGCTCGCGCCGAGCGTGCTCAGCAGCGGCAGGCTCAGCTCCCCGTACGCCTCGTCCACGTGGTAGCTCTGGTTGACGGGAGATGCGAAGGAGTCCTGCGACTCTCCGTCCTGACGCAGCGGATCCGG
>Ga0335079_10000820_pt1 | contig 35162 bp, 49 predicted proteins | sample Lox_Sample_33_FD_206719 | JGI IMG/M metagenome (GOLD analysis project Ga0335079, IMG submission 206719) | Soil microbial communities from Loxahatchee National Wildlife Refuge, Florida, United States - Lox_Sample_3.3 | ecosystem: Environmental > Terrestrial > Soil > Wetlands | place: USA...
GCAACCTGATCGCGACCGGCGTCATGTCGCCGTTCACGACTCCCTTCAAGCTGTCGTTCTTCGTCGCGCTGCTCGCGGCGATGCCCTACGTGATCTACCAGCTGTGGGCATTCGTCGCTCCGGGGCTATACCGCAACGAGCGGCGCTTCGCGGTGCCGCTGCTGCTGTCCTCGATCCTGCTCTTCTACGTCGGCATCGGCTTCGCCTACTACTTCGTCTTTCCGGTGATGTTCCAGTTCTTCGCCGCCACGACGCCGAAGGGCGTGGCGATGATGACCGACATCAACCAGTACCTCGACTTCGTGCTGACCATGTTCTTCTGCTTCGGGGTCGCATTCGAGGTGCCGGTCGCGGTGGTGCTGCTGGTGGTGATGGGCATCGTGCGCATCGAGAGCCTGAAGAAGCATCGCGGCTACGTGCTGATCGGCATCTTCATCCTGGCCGCGCTCCTCACCCCGCCCGATGCGATCTCGCAGTGCTCGCTCGCGATCCCGATGTATCTGCTCTACGAGGGCGGCATCCTCATGGCGCGCATCCTCTCGCGCGCCCGCAGCGCCGAAGCGGGCGAGAAGATCGGCGAGAGCTGAGGAAGCGGGACCAGGAAGACCCCGCGCCGCGCGCCATTTGCGCCTGCGCCTCGGCCTGCGTCAGACTCGACTGAACGCGCGCCACAGAAAGCGCGTGGGGGCTACCCGATGGCGCGAGGCCACACGTGAATCATTCCGCCGCCGCCGGGCCTGGGGCCGGCGCGGGAGTCGCGCCCGCCCGCACCATCCTCGGCCAGCCGTTAGGGCTTGCGACGCTCTTCCTCACCGAGCTCTGGGAGCGCTTCACCTACTACGGCATCCAGTCGCTCCTCATCCTCTTCATGGTGGCGCCGGCGGCCAAGGGGGGCCTGGGACTCGATGACCACGCCTCGAGCTCGATCTACGGCCTGTACGTCGGCAGCACCTATCTCCTCGGCCTCCTCGGCGGCTGGATCGCCGACCGCCTGGCCGGCGCGCAGCGCGCGGTGATCGCCGGCGGGATCCTGATCGCCATCGGTAACACCCTGCTCGCCCTCGGCACGACGTCGATCTTCTTCCTCGGGCTGCTGGTGATCGCCATGGGGGTGGGGCTGCTGAAGCCCAACGTGAGCGCGTTGGTGGCATCGCTTTACCCCGAGGGCGGTGCGCGGCGCGACGCCGGCTTCTCGATCTTCTACATGGGCATCAACACCGGCGGGTTTCTCGGGCCGATGCTGGTGCCGCTCATCGCCACGGCCCTCGGCTGGCGCTTCGGCTTCGCGCTGACGGCCCTCGGCATGGTGCTCGGCGTCGGCCAGTTTCTTCTGACGCGGCGCTTTCTCGGCGGCGCGGGGCTCGAGGTCGCGCCCGGGCAGCGCGCCTCCTGGACGCCGATCGTGGTGATCTTCACCCTGCTCGCCGCCGCCGTGCTGCTCGCGTTGAGCGGCGCGGTGCGCGTCGACGCGGCGCTGCTCGCCTCGTTCGCGTCCTGGGCGTTCTCACTCCTCGCGGTGGCGTACTTCGCCTACCTGCTGTTCTTCGCCGGGCTCACGAGCCCCGAGCGCAAGCGCGTGCTGGTGATGGTGGCGCTGTTCGTCGCCTCGGTGACTTTCTGGGCCGGATACTTTCAGCAGGGCGGATCCTTCAACCTGTTCGCCGCGCGCTACACCGACATGCACATCCTCGGCTGGAACGCGCCGCCGGGCGTGCTGCAGGGGGCGGACTCGCTGTTCGTCATCATCCTCGCCGGGGTGTTTGCCGCGCTCTGGCTCGCCCTCGGCCGACGCGATCGCGATCCCCCGGCGGCCGGCAAGTTCGGCGTGGCGCTGCTGCTCTTAGGTGCTGGGTTCCTGGTGATGTACTTTGCCGGCGAGCGGGTGCTCGCCGGCCACCGGGTGCTGTCCACCTGGCTCATTGGCGCCTACTTCCTGCACGTCTGCGGCGAGATGTGCATCTCCCCGGTGGGGCTCTCCAACATGAGCAAGCTCGTCCCGCCACGCTTCGTCGGGCAGGCGATGGGCATGTGGTTCCTGTCGCTCGCGCTCGGCGGGGTGCTCGCCGGTCAGTTGAGCGGCCAGTACGACGCGAGCCACCTCGAATCGCTGCCGGCGCTGTTCCTCAAGATTTTCTGGTACGGCGTGATCGCCGGAGTAGTGATGCTGCTCGTGACGCCGCTCACCAAGCGGCTGCTCACTCCGTGACGCGCACGTCGGTCACGAAGTACTCGGTCTCGCCGAAGCACGAGGTCGGAATCCACTGGTGCTGCTGGTAGTGCAGCGCCACGCGCTTGCCGACGCTGGCGTTCAGCCGCGCGGCGATCGCATCGCTCGGCACGGTGAACAGGAATTTCTCCGCCACCGTTCCCGGCATGGTCACCATCGCCATCTCGCCTTCCCAGGTCTTGCAGAAGAAGCCCTTCTTCGAGAGCTTCTGCACGTAGCCGGCGCGCTCGCCCTCGGAGTACGACCAGTGGAGCGTGATCCAGGTGAAGCCGACGAGGCCGAGCACGACGACCACCAGCAACCCGACCAGCACCTTGACCATGGCCTTCGACCCCCGCGGACGTACGCGCTCCGCGGCAAGCATAGCGCGTGGCCGGACGGCGAGGCTAAGATGACCGCTCGAGGCCGCGCATAACAGCAACAAACCTTCGGGGGTTCCTGCCATGAAGACCGAATCGCGCGCCGAGCTGACGCTGCGCGGACTTGTTCTCGGCGTGGTGCTCACCGTGGTGTTCACCGCGGCCAACGTCTACTTCGGGCTCAAGGCCGGACTCACCTTCTCCACCTCGATTCCGGCGGTGGTGCTCTCGATGGCGCTGTTGCGCTGGCTCGGCAACACCACCGCGCAGGAAAACAACATCGTGCAGACGGTGGCCTCCACCGCCGGCACGCTCTCCTCGATCATCTTCGTGCTCCCGGGCTTCATCATGATCGGCTGGTGGACCGGCTTTCCCTACTGGCAGTCGGTGGCGATCTGCGCCACCGGCGGCATTCTCGGCGTCATGTATTCGATCCCGCTGCGCCGCGCGCTGGTGACCGACTCCGATCTCCCCTATCCGGAGGGCACCGCCTGCGCCGAGGTCATCAAGGTCGGGACCGGCGACGTGGCGAGCGATGACTCGGTCGAATCCGGCGGCAAGGGCCTGCAAGCGGTGCTGGTGGGCTCGCTGGTCTCGGCGCTCTTCCTGGTGATGGTGCAGTCGCGCCTCTTCCTCGGGGACGTGGCCCACAGTTTCCGCCTGGGTGCCGACCGGCAGGCGCCGGTCACCGGCTTCGATTTTCAGCTGTCGCTCGCGCTCTTCGGCATCGGCCACCTGGTGGGCGCGAGCGTCGGCATCGCGATGTGTGTGGGCGCCATCATCGGCTGGGGCTGGGGCGTGCCGCACTTCAGCGCTCTGCACCCGGCCGCCGGTGATGCGGGCGAGTTCGCGCATGCCACCTGGAGCCATTACGTGCGCTACGTGGGCGCCGGCGCGATCGCCATCTCCGCCATCTGGACGCTCATGAAGCTGGTGAAGCCCGTGATCGGCGGCCTGCAGGGCGCCATCGCTTCCTCGCGGGCACGCAAGGCCGGCAAAGGCGACACGCTGGCGCGCACCGAGCACGACATTCCCGTGGATCAGGTGGGCTTCGTGTCGTTGCTGTGCATCCTGCCGATCTGCTGGCTGCTGTGGAATTTCGCCACCGGCGCGGGCTTGGGCGAGCATGCGCTGCTGCTCACCGTCGGCGGCATCGTCATCGTGGTGGTCCTCGGCTTCCTCGTGTCGACGGTCTGCGGCTATATGGCGGGACTGATCGGCGCCTCCAACAGCCCGCTCTCGGGGATCGGCATCCTGGTGGTGGCCACCACGGCGCTGTTCCTGGTACTCACCGTCAAGTCCTCGCTCCCCCCGGAGATGGGCAAGGCGCTGGTCGCCTACGCGCTCTTCGTGACCGCCGTGGTGTTCAACGTCGCGGCCATCGCGAACAACAACCTCCAGGACCTCAAGACCGGCCAGCTGGTCGAATCGACGCCCTCGAAGCAGCAGTGGGCGCTGGTGATCGGCGTCGTCGCGAGCGCGCTCGTCATCCCGCCGGTGCTCGACCTGGTCAACAAGGCCTACGGTTTTGCCGGCGCCCCCGGCGCGGGGGCCCACGCTCTGCCCGCTCCGCAGGCGGGCCTGATCTCCGCGCTCGGCCAGGCGGTGATCCAGAGCGATCCGGAGAAATGGCAACTGATGGGCTTAGGCAGCCTGATCGGCGCCGGCATCATCGCGGCCGACTTCCTGCTCTCGAAGACCACCCGCTCGCTCCGTCTGCCGCCGCTCGCCGTGGGTCTCGGCATCTACCTGCCGACGGCATCGACGCTGATGGTGACCGTGGGGGCCCTGGTCGGCTGGTGGTTCGACCGGCGCGCCGACCGGACCGCGAAGCCCAACGCGACGAAGCAGCTCGGCGTGCTGCTCGCCTCGGGTCTCATCGTCGGCGAGAGCGTGCTGGCGGTCATCTTCACGGCCCTCGTCGCCTTCACCAACAACCCGTTTCCGATCGGCGTAGTGGGAGACTCATTCGAGACCGCTTCTGAGCTCCTCGGCGGGATCGGTTTCCTGGTGGTGATCTGGTGGGTGTACCGCTGGACGGAGAGGCTTCAGACGAACACGTCGGTGCTCAAGTAACGCAGCCGGCGGGTTTTACGAGGGACTCCGGCGGCGATCGTAGCGCTCGAAGCCGTGATGACCGATGAGGGCCGAGCCCAGCCACCCCGTGAGCCATACGATGATCCAGGTGAGCAGCGCCGCCCGGAAGCCCCCGTCGAGGTGAAAACCCGGCAGGATCCAGGCGACCAGCGCCACCATGGCGGCGTTCAGCACCAGAAGAAAGAGGCCGAGCGTCACGATGGTCAGCGGCAGCGTGAGAATGAAGGCGATCGGCCGCACGACGGCGTTCACCACGCCGAGCAGCAGCCCCGCGAGCAGCAGCGTCGTCATGTCGTCAATGCGCACGCCGTGCACCCAGCGGGTCGCGAGATAGAGCCCGCAGGCGGCCAGCAGCGCCCGCAGCAGGAATCCGGTCACTTCGCCGCTCCCGCTCCGGGCGGCGCCTCGACCAGCACTTTGAGCCGGTTGAGCGCCTGCAGCCACGCGGTCCGCAGCCGCCAGTACTGGGTATCCCATTCGGGCTCACCCGGGACGCCGGAGCCGAGGAGCCGCACCACCGTGCCGCCCGGCACGGCCTCGACGATGAGATCGTCCGTGAGCACCGACTCGGCCCGGGGCAACGAGCGGTTCGGCAGGTAGATGAGCCGCACGCGCCGGCCCGCCTCGAACACATCGATATGCGCCTCGAGCTCGGTCACCCGGTCCACCCGGGCACGGAACAGGCCTCCCTGGCGCGGCTGCAGCTCCGCCTCGGGCGAGCACCAGCGCGCGAGGCTCTGCGGCTCGGTGATCGCGCGCCAGACCTTGCCGGCGTCGGCGGCGATGTCGACCCGATGAGCGTAGCCACGGACTCTTTCGGCCATGGGGCGCATTCTGCCACCGCTCGCTATGCTAGGCAGAGGGGGAATCCATGCCATACGTTCATATCGTGCTCGCGCTTGCGCTCCTCGAGTTTTTCCTCTTCGGGCTCGCGGTCGCCCGGGCACGGGACACCTACAACGTGCCGGCGCCGGCCACCACCGGCCACGAGGTATTCGAACGCTATTTCCGCGTGCAGATGAATACGCTCGAGCAGCTGATCATCTTCGTGCCCTCGCTGCTGCTGTTCGCCCGCTATGTGAACGCCTGGCTCGCGGCTCTGCTCGGCCTCACGTTCATCATCGGGCGAGCGTTCTACTTCCGGGGCTATGTGCGCGCCGCCGGCGAGCGCCATTTCGGCTTCATGCTGAGCGTCATCCCGAACGTGACGCTGCTGGCCGGAGGCTTGCTCGGCGCGTTGTGGGCGCTGATCCGCTATCCGTCCGGCTGAGCGCGCCGCAGGAAGCCGGCCGCGAGTGGCACGAGCGAGGCGCCGATAATCGCGATCGTCACCAGCCCGAAATGCTGCTTCACCAGCGGGATGTTACCGAACAGATACCCGCCCCAGATGAAGAGCAGCACCCAGACGCAGCCGCCGGCGAGGTTCCAGGCGAGGAACCGCGCATAGGGCATGCGGCCGATGCCGGCGACGAACGGCGCGCAGGTGCGGATGATGGGTATGAAGCGCGACAGGAAGATCGCGAGCCCGCCGTGGCGGAGAAAGAACACCTCGGTGCGCCGCAGGTACTCGACCTTGAGCAGGCGGTAGCGGCCCGAGAAGGCCGGCGGCCCGATGGCGCGTCCGATGCTGTAATTCACGGTGTTGCCGAGCACCGCCGCCGCCGCGAGCGTGGCGCTCGCGAGGGGCGCCGTGAGCGTGGCGCTCGTATCGACGGCAGCCAGCGCCCCGACTGCGAACAGCAGCGAGTCGCCCGGCAGGAACGGAGTCACGACGAGGCCCGTCTCGGCGAAGATTACGGCGAACAGGATCGGATAGATCCACAGGTGATACGCCGCGAGCAGCTCGACCAGGTGACGGTCGAGATGCAGAACGAGATCGAGAGCCCAGGCCAGCATGGCGCGCAGGATAACAGCGCGCGCCCGGGCGGCTCAGGCTCAAGGCATCAGGTCGTGTGCTCCGGGCTGCTCGGGCCCGGCGCGCGCCGCGAGGGTGCCGCGGGTCTTGAGCGTCGCGAGTCCCGTGTGCACGTCGGGGTCGCGAAGCGCGAGCGGCTGACCGCGCACTGAGTCCACGTCGTCCGGGTCCTGCGGTCCGTTCTCGACGATGTCGGGCACGATGCCCTTACCCTGAATCGAGGCGCCCGACGGAGTGAAATAGCGCGAGGTGGTGAGCTTCAGGGCCCCGCCGTGAGACAAGGGCATGATGGTCTGCACCGAGCCCTTGCCGTAGGTCTTGCGCCCGATGAGCAGCGCCCGCCCGTGATCCTTGAGCGCGCCCGCGACGATCTCGGAAGCGGACGCGGTGCCGCCGTTCACGAGCACCACCAGTGGTGCACCGTTCAGGAGGTCCCCGTGATGGGTGGCGTCCATTCGGAAGCGCGCCTCGGGTGTACGCCCGTCGGCGCTCACGATCACGCCCTGGTCGAGGAAGTCATCCGCGACCGCGACGCCCGCCTCGAGCACCCCACCCGGATTGTCTCTCAAATCGAGCACTAATCCCTTAATTCCCGACTTATTGTCTCTTTTGAGATGCAATATAGCGTGACTCACGTCCTCGGCAGTCGTCCCGGTGAAGCTCGTGATCCGGATGTAGCCGTAGCCGGGCTCGAGGGTCTGCTCGGCGACGCTCGACACCTCGACCTGCTCACGGCGCAGCGTGAACTCGAGGAGCGCGGCGTTCCCCTTGCGGCGAATGGTGAGGCGCACGGTGCTCCCCGGGGCGCCGCGCATGTGCGCGGTCGCCGCGGCGAGATCCCCTCCGATCTCGACGCCGTCGATGCTCACGATCGCATCGCCGGGCTTCAGGCCCGCGCGCTGCGCGGGTGACCCCTCGATCGGATGCAGCACCTTGACCGCGCCATCATCGGGCACGACCTCGATGCCGACCCCGGGATAGGAACCCATGGTGCTGAGGCGTATCTCCTCGAACTCCTGGCTGTCGAGGTAGGCGGAGTGCGGATCGAGCGCGTTCACCATGCCGCGCACCGCGCGCTCCATCAGCACGTGGTCGTCGACGTCCTCGACGTAGTCGCGCTTGATGCGCTCGTAGACTTCGGCGAACAGGCTCGCCTCCTCCCAGGGGAGGGTCGCGTGCGGCGCGGTAGCGCGCTGCTCGCTCGGGCGCTCGGCGAGAACGCCACTGGTGAGTGCGCCACAGAAGCCGAACACGGCTCCGCCGATCAGCGCGATCAGTGTCCGAGAACGGCTGGACACGTGCCTGTAACTCCCTTCACGGCGTCGCTCCTGCGTACCACATGATGTCGTTCGGCCCGCGTTGCGCGGCCGTATCGGTCGGCAGCGGCAGCTCGTTCAGGAGCTCCGCGAGCGCGATCGGCTTGCCGATCGCAAAACCCTGGCCATAGTCGACGCCGAGCCCGGCCACGTGAGTGCTGATGGCCTCGGTCTCGCAGTACTCGGCCACCGTGATGATCGACATGCTGCGGGCGAGCTCGGCGATGGCGCGCACCATGGACTCGGCGCGCTTGTCCTTGACGACGTCGCGGACGAAGCTGCCGTCGATCTTCAGCATGGTGATTGGCAGCTGCCGGATGCACGACAGCGACGAGAGTCCGGTGCCGAAGTCATCGAGCGCCACGCCGCAGCCGAGCTTGCGCAGGCGGCGCATCAGCTCCTCGGCGCGCGGCAGGTGCGCGACGGTAGCGTTCTCGGTGAGCTCGAAGCAGAACAGGTCCGGATCGAGCCCGCTCTCGCCGACCGACTTGATGAGGAAGTCGGCAAAGCTGTCGTCATCGAGCGATTGGCCGGAGAAATTGATGGTAAAGCCGAGCGCCTTGCCCTCGAGCACCCCGGCGCGCGGCTTGAGGGCCTCGATCACGTGATTGACCACCCAGCGGTCGATGACCGGCATCAGCTGGTAGCGCGCGGCAGCGGCGAGGAAGCTGTCGGGGCCCATGGTGAGCCCGTCGTCGTTGACCATGCGCAGCAGCAGCTCGTAATGCGGCCGGGCGCTCTCGGCGGCCGAGAACGGCAGTATCAGCTGCGCATCGAGCCGCATGCGGTCGTTGTCGATGGCATCGCGCAGCTGCGCGGCGACCGAGATGTCGGCGAAGCGGCGTACGATCGAGGTATCGCTCGACTGGTAGACCTCGACGCGGTTGCGGCCGCGGTCCTTGGCGGCCTTGCAGGCGCTCTCGGCGGCCGCCAGCACGTGGCCGAGCTCGCCGCCTTCCGGGTCGAGCAGCGCCACCCCGATGCTGATCGAGACCGGTGGACGCGACTCCCCGGGTCCCGGCACGAGCTGCTCCGCCCCGGCGCGCAGCGCCTGGGCGAATTTCTCGGCATCCTCGACCGAGGCCGGCAGCAGCACCGTGAAGCGGTCGCCGGAGATGCGCGCGCCGAAGGCCCCGGGCGGCAGGCGCTTGCGGAACATCTCACCGAGCTGCCCGAGCACCGAGTCGCCGACGTGCATGCCGGCCTTCTCGTTGATGGCGTGCAGCTGATCGACGTCGATATACAGCGCGCTCCACTGCTGGCTGCCCTTGCCGTCGGTCACCACCGCGGCCAGGCGCCGCTCGAAGGCGGGACGGGTGTACAGGCCGCTCAACGCGTCGTAGCTCGACTCGACGATTTCGAGCGCCTTGCGGGCGATGATGTGCGCGAGGTGTGCGTCGCGCTGGCTGAAGGGCTCCTGGCTCTCGTCGCGCAGCAGCGCCAGCATGCCGATGCCGCGCCCGGCGCGCGAGCGCAGCGCACAGGCGAGCACGCGGTAGGGGTAGGTTTCGGTGCGCGAGACGTCGATGTCGTTGACGATCAGCGGCGCGCTCTGCGCCTGAGCGAGCGTCATGAGCTTCCTGTGCGCCTTCATCATGAAGCGCGCATCGGGCGTGCTGTCGCCGGTCGAGCGCAGCAGCGTCAGGTTCTTCTCCGGCACGAGCAGCGCCCCGGTGTTCGCGCGCAGGTGCTCGATGGTCTGCTGCAGCAGCAGCTGCAGATCATTGGCGCCATCGGGTACGGGGGCATCCGCCGCGCCGTGCGACAGCACCAGCTCGAGATCGCGGTTGAGCGCGGCGAGCGTGCCGTTCAGCTCCTCGATGTTGGACTGGGCGATGAACTCGCGCCGCAGACACTCGAGCGCCGGCGCGAGCAGCGAGTTGGCGAAGGAGAAGTCCTGGTGCTTGCGGTCACCACCCTCGTTCGGCCGGCACACCACCGCCACGATCGCGAGCAGCCCGCCCGCCTCGTCGCGCAGCGAGCACAGGTAAACCGGGAGGTTGCCGGCCAGCGTTCGCAGCTGCCCCGCGCCGCCCTCGCTCGAGCGCGCCGCGATGAGCGCGTCTTCCACTACATTCATGAGGTCCGGGCCAGTCATGGTCTCCGAGGACCAGACGAGCTCCCCGGCCACGGAGAAAACCGCGAGGCTCGAGGCGCGCGGCAGGAGCGACCGCACCAGGCGGAAGTAGGGCTCGAACCGGGCAGCGGAGTGCTCGGCTTGCCGGTCGCTCACTGGAGGGGCGCTCATGGGTCGCGGTCGGATACCAGGGGGTTCTGTCGGAGCCGGACGACACGATCGCGCTTATGTCGTCCTTCTTTCCTTGCGCGAGTTGGCAAATGGGGCCCTGAGGTCCCCCGGCAGAGCGCAAAAGATTGACGGTGGTCACAAAAGCGGCCACATCCGCAGGGGTCCGCGCGCGGCCGGATCAGCGCTTTTTTCAGGGGTCCGCGGCCCTGAACCAGGGGCGCGGATCCACCGGCTTGCCGCCCTTGCGGATCTCGAAGTAGAGCTCCGTGCGCCCCGTGCCGCCGCTGTCGCCGGCGGCGGCGATGGTGTCTCCGATAGCGACGTTCTCGCCGGCCGCCTTGTAGAGCCGCTCGTTGTGTCCGTAGAGGCTCAGGTACCCGTCGCCGTGGTCGACGATGGCGAGGAGGCCCAAGCCCGGGAGCCAGTCGGCATAGATCACCCGGCCCCCGCACACCGCTCTTACGGGCGCGCCCCGCTCGGTCGCGACCAGCACTCCGTCCCAGCGCACTCCTCCCGCGCGCGCATCGCCGAAGCGCGCGACCAGGCGGCCGCTCACCGGCCAGGCGAGCTTGCCGCGCTGCTTCGCGAAGGCCTCGTTGGTCTCGAGCGGAAAGCGCTCCATCGCCGCACGCAGCTCCTTCAGCAGCTGCTCGAGGCCGGCCTGTTGGGCACGCAGCCGCTCGAGGTTCTGCGCGCGCGTACGCGATTCGGCCTCGAGCCCGGCGAGCACGGTCGAGCGCTGCTGACGGGCGTGCTCGAGCTGGTTGAGCTCGGCGCGCTGCTGCTCCTCGAGGCGGGCGAGCTCGGCGTCCTCGGCATCGAGCTCGGCGGCGACCTCGGCGAGGCGCTGCACGTCGTCCTCGATGAGCTTGATCTGTCCGGCGCGCGCGCGGCCGAAGTAGCCGTAGTAGACGAACATGCGCCCGGCGAGCGCCGGATCCTGCTGGTTGAGGAGGAGCTTGAGCGGCTCCTGCCGGCCGATGGTGTAGGCGGCGCGGATCTGGCCGGCGAGATCGGCGCGATTCTTCTGAAGCTGCGCCTCGCGCTCGCGCTGCTCGGCGGCGAGCTGGGCGCGGCGGGCGGCGTGCCCGGCCCGCTGGCGCCTGAGGTCGCCCAAGGCTTCGCGCGCGTGGCCCACCGAGAGCTCGGCGCTCTTCAGGTCCCGGGTGAGGCGGTCGCGCTCCACCTGGCTTTCGCTCACCTGGCGGGTGACGCGCTCGATCTCCGATTTCACGGCCTGCAGCTCCGCTTCGGCCTTTTTGGCGTCCGCCTCGGGTTTCTCGGGTTTCGGGGCCGCAGCCAGCGCAAGTCCCGCGGCCAGCCCCGCCGTGAGCCATGTGACGCTATAATGCGCGGCCTTTTTCGCCCCCGATCCGTGTCTCAGCCCCATGAATCGCCTGCTCGAATTCCTCAGCCACCACCCCTGGTTAGGCACCGCCACCGCTGTCGCGGCGGCGCTGCTAGTTGTATACGAGATGCGGGCGCGCGCGGAAAGCCAATTTTCGGTCTCGCCCCAGGAGTTGATCCGCCTCATGAACCAGGGGGCGCTGCTGCTCGACCTGCGTCCCGCGGACCAGTATCAGGCCGGCCACTTGGCCGGTGCCCGGCAGATGTCGGGCGAGGCGCTGCTCACCGCCGGCGATACGCTGAAGAAGCACAAAGAGAAGACCGTCGTGGTGTACGACGACAAGGGCACGCTGAGCGGCGCGGCGGTGCGCCAGCTCGTCGCCCAGGGCTTCACCCGGGCCTTCACGCTGCGCGGCGGACTCGCCGCATGGCGCGCGCACAACCTGCCGCTGTCGCGGGCCTGAGGCTCACGATGGGCGCACCACGAGTCGAGATGTACAGCTCCGACTGGTGTGGGTACTGCCGGCGGGCGCGCGCGCTGCTCGAGTCGAAGGGCGTCACCTTCACCGAGATCGACGTGGACATGATTCCCGGAGCGCGCGCCGAGATGGCGGCGCGCGGCGGCGGCGACACCGTCCCGCAGGTCTTCATCGGCGGCAAGCCGGTGGGCGGATGCGATGAGCTGCACGCGCTCGATGCCGCCGGGCGCCTCGAACCTTTGTTGAAAAACGGAGCCTGAAATGGTTGAAGAGACTGCCGGCGCTGCGAGCGCCAATGATGTGCCCGCGGACGCCCCGGTGCTCGCGCTGCAGACCGTGTACTTGAAGGACTGCTCCTACGAGGCGCCCAATGGCCCGCGCGTCGACGGCGCCTGGAATCCCCAGGTGAACCTCGACCTGCAGACCGGCACGGCGCTGCTGTCGCCGGACCTGCGCGAGGTGGTGCTCACGGTGACGGTATCGGCCAAGCAGAACGACGTCACGGTGTTCCTGGTGGAGGTGAAGCAGGCGGGCCTGTTCCTGATCCGCAACCTCGGCGAGTCGGACGTGAAACGCGCGATCAGCACCGTCTGTCCGGGCGTGCTCTTTCCGTACGCGCGCAGCGTGGTCTCATCGCTCGTGAGCCAGGGCGGCTTCCCGCAGTTCCTGCTGCCGCCGGTGAACTTCGATGCCCTGTATGCGGCGAACGTGGGGCAGCAGCAGCCCCCGCCGCAGACCAACTGAGGGCGGCTTAGGTCCCATCCATGACGGCACGCGCACCGCAGGATTCGGTCGCGGTGCTCGGCGCGGGCTCGTGGGGCACGGCGCTCGCGATTCAGTTCGCGCGCGCCGGGCGCGCCGTGCGGCTCTGGGGACGCGACGGCGAGCGCCTGGCGGCGATGGCGCGCGCACGCCGCAACGAGCGCTATCTGCCGAGCGTGCCGTTTCCCGATGCCCTCGAGGTCGAGCCGCAGCTGCCGCGCGCGCTCGCCGGCGCCCGTGATCTGCTCATCGTGGTGCCGAGTCCCGCCTTTCGCAGCGTGCTGGGCACGCTTGCACCGCTGCTCGCGCCCGAGATGCACGTGGCGTGGGCGACCAAGGGATTCGAGCTCGCGAGCGGCCTGCTGCCGCACCAGGTGGCCCGCGAGGTCTTGGGTCCCGCGCGGCGCATCGCGGTGCTCTCCGGACCCACCTTCGCACGCGAGGTCGGCGCGGGACTGCCGACGGCGATGACCGTCGCCTCGCCCGATGCCGCTTACGCCGAGGCGCTCGCCACCGAGCTCTCCTCGGCGAACTTCCGCGCCTACACCTCGACCGACATCATGGGAGTCGAGATCGGCGGCGCCGTGAAGAACGCCCTCGCGGTCGGCGCCGGGCTCTCCGACGGCCTCGGCTTCGGCGCCAACACGCGCGTCGCGCTCATCACGCGCGGACTCAAGGAAATGACGCGCTTAGGGGTCGCGCTCGGCGCCGACGCACATACCTTCATGGGACTCGCGGGGCTCGGCGACCTGGTGCTCACCTGTACCGACGATCAGTCCCGCAACCGGCGCTTCGGCCTGGCACTCGCCGCGGGCGCGACTCCCGAGGCCGCGCTCGCTGAGATCGGCCAGTCGGTCGAAGGCTACACGGGGGCGCGCGCGATCCGCGCCGTCGCCGCGCGCGCCGGCGTCGAGATGCCGCTCTGCGACATGGTGTACCGGGTGCTTTACGAGCGGCTGCCGGCCCGAGACGCGGTGCGCGAGCTCATGAGCCGCCCTCTCAAGGCCGAAGTCGCTTAAAGCGGGAGTTGCCCCGAGGTCGCCGTGAAGCGCCCGCGCGGATCCTGCGTACTGGCGTTCGCACCGCACTCGGGCTGGGCGGCGGTCGTCGCGATCGGCGGCACGCCCGGCAAGCCCCTGGTGCTGGCCCGCGAGCGTCTGGAGCTCGCGGATGAGACGCTTCCGGGCGCGAGGCAGCCGTATCACGTGATCGAGCCGCTGCCGCTCGCTCGAGCGAGCGCGCGGCTTGCCGTGTTCAGGGAGTCGGCGGCCGCCCTGGCGACTTCGGGTGTCGGCACTCTGGTCGCGACCGCGCGCGCCGCGGGCATCGAGCCCATCGCCGCCGGCATCCTCGATTCCTCCGGGCGCGATCCAGGCGCGCTGGAAGCGATCCTCGCCTCCCACGCGCTGATCCACACCGCCGACGGCAATCACTTCCGCGAGGCGCTCGCCAATGCGTGCGCGGCGCTGAAGCTGCCGTGCGCGCGCGTCCGCCAGCGTGATCTTCCCGCCGAGGCGGCGCGAGCGCTGAGGCGGACATCGCGGGAGCTCACGGCGACGGTGGCGCGCCTCGGGCGCGCGGCCGGATCGCCGTGGGGCGCCGATCAGAAGAGCGCGGCGCTGCTCGCGTGTCTGCTGCTCGCGCGGGGAGTCTGAGACTCTAGGCCGAAGGCGCCTCAGGCGTTTCTGATGAAGCGCCGGCGCCCTGGGCGCCGCTCGCCCGCGACAGCAGCCATTTCTCCGCGCCCTCGACGTTGCCGAACACGCGCACCGGAATTCCGCGGTTGACCGCGACATCCTCGGCGAAGCGCATCACGCCGCCTTCGGCATTCAGGTCGACGAAGGCGAGCGCCTCCAGCATACCGTGATAGCGCTTGGCTCCAGCGGTCACCATGACGAAGACGTCCATGGTGCCGAGGCGCGGACCGTCGAGATTCTCCTCGATCAGCACCCGCGGGCAGCGCCGCGCAGTGACTTGCTGGATGACTTCCTGCATATAGCTCGCGACGACGTCGGGCGAGTTGCGTCCGGTGACCGTGAAATGCAGGTACCCCGGCTTCTGCTCGATCTTCAACTGGTATGCCACCCGCGATCCTCCTTCGACATGGGAACGAACTCGATCGTGAGCCCGTTCGGCAGCGGCCAATGAACCGGCTCGCCGGGCAGGTAACCACGGGCGCGATAGAGACGCACGCCCGGGAGCGTCGCCATGAGCTCGAAACGGCTGAAGCCGCGCGCCCGCGCCTCCGCCTCGCAGTGCTCGAGGAGCGCCGCGCCGATCCCGCGGCGTGCGTGGGCCGGGTGCACGAAGAATGCGCGGATCTTCGCCGGGTCGGTCCGCGGGTCAAGCGGCTGCGGGTCGCGATCGGGACGTGCGTCGCCGCCGAAGAGCGTCCGGCGGAAGCTCCAGCCGCCGCAGCCGGCCAGCTGGCCGCCGATCTCGGCTACGAAGTAACTGCGGTCCTCGAGCAGCTGCGTATCGACGCCGAAGGCGCCGCGCAGGGCTCCCTCGATCTGCGCGCGCGTGTAGTCGCCCGCTCCGAGTCCGTGCGCCGAGACTGCGATGAGCGACTCGATCGCCGGCACATCCGCGAGCGTCGCGCAGCGAATGCTCAGGTCTTCGAGGGTCACGCGTCGTTCAGACGAAGGGGTAGATCTCGTCCGCCACCCAGTACCAGGTGAGCGCGGCGGCCAAGATCGCCCCGAGCAGCCACAGCACCCGGCGCCGTTCGCGCCAGAACGCGCGCCACGGTGAATATTGCAGCGGAATGTCGATGAGATACGCGGCGCAGTAGCAGAGGTTCGCGAGCAGCGCGAGCACCGTGAGAGCCGCGAGCGCGCTCAGGGTGAAGGCACCGCGGAAGTGCGGCCAGGTGAACACCACCCAGCCGAGGAAGATCGCCGCGAGCAGCGCGTTGTAGCCGAGGCGCCGGGGCTCCCAGTACCTGACCGCGTCCGCGAGGATCTCGCGCAACGGTGGCGGTGCGGGGGCGGGCGATGCCGACTCGTGAGCGATCATGACGAGGACTCCGGTGGGGTGCCTGGTGGAGGCGATGATACGCCGGTGGCTTACCTCGGCGGCGCCGGGCGGGCTGCAGAGCCGCTGCCGCTCGAGGCGACCTGTGCCGTCCAGCGCGCGATCTCCTCGATCGAGGCGGCTGGTGCGCCGAAGTGATTCGTGTCGGGCTCGTACAGCCGGGTGAGCGGGTGCGGCGGCAGTGCGCCGAACATCATCTGCCTGGAGGCCCGCAACGGCGGGTAGTCTCCGGTCGGCGCGACGTAGAGCACCGGCACCTTCGGGTCCATGCTCTTAATGGCCTCGAGCTCATTCATGGCCCCGTCGGGATCGAACCAGCTCAGGTAGTTCGCCGGTGTGCACCAGATCGTGTACACGCCCTTGGAACCTTCGAAGTCGAGCAGCCGCGTCTTCTCGTCCGCCTTGCCCGCGGCGATGAGCTGACGTGCGCGCAACACCGCATCGCCGAGCTTCTCGCGGTAGGAAGGGCTCGCGACGTTGCCGCCCGGCGCGATCGCGATGATCCCGTCGACCGCATGCCGGTCGCCGAAATGGAGCGCGAACAGCCCGCCCTGACTGTGGCCCGCGACGAACAGGTGCGCCGCGCCCTTCGCGCGCAGCTGGGCGAGCGCCGCCTCGACCTCGGAGTCTGCGGCGGCGACCGGCACGTCGTAGCGGCGCCCGCCCGACCAGGGCATCTCGAGATTGGCGACCAGATAGCCCCTCATCTCGAGGCCGGAGGCGAGCTCCGCGACGTGCCGGGAGGGCGAGCCGCCCTTGCCGTGCATGACGACGATGCCGATCTGCGCGGGCTCGGGATGGGCGGCGGCCGGCGCGCTGAGCGCAACGCCGGGGAGGAGCGCCAGAGTTGCGCCTGCGAGCAAACGGAGGCTCACGCGCCGCACCTCAGCCCCCTGTTCTCACGAGAAGCCAGCCGAGAGCCACCGCGACCGAGCTATCCGACGCCTTCGACGATGCGCATGTCACGATCGACGGCGTTGCCGAGCGCGCGCAGCGCCTCCTGGTAGGCGGGGCTGTCGTGCGCGGCGACGGCAGCCGCGACGCTCGCGAACTCGATGAGCACGGTGCGCTGCTCGAGCCCACCCTCGTAGACGCGCGCCGGCATGCCGCGCACCAGAAAGCGGCCGCCGGCGGCCTCGAGCGCGGGGAGTGCCAGCCTGGCGTAGGCGGCGAGCGCCTGCGGGTCGCGCACCGAGCGGTAGGCGGTGATCCAATATGCTTTGGCCATGATGCGAGGAGTCTCCGTTACTCGGCGGGCTCGTCGGCCGAGTCACATCCGCCCTGCGGGCATTCAGCCACGGCCGCCTCGAGCTGCTCCGTCGCGACGGTCGACAATGCCGATACGAAAAACCCGACGCTGAGCCCGAGCATGATGACGATCACCTGGCGCATCTGGTAATCCCAGTTCAGGTTGTCCAGGAATGACGCGACGGCCGCCAGCAGATAAACGTAGCCGACTACCGCGACCGGAATGAGCGCCAGCATGAAGACCGACTTGAAGTGGCCGTGGAAGGGCGGGCGCGTCAGCACGAACCAGCCCACCTCCGCGATGAGCAGCGCGCCGACCCACAGGCGCCACCTGCGAAGTGCCGGGGTTTTTGGGGCGAACAGCATCGTTGATTAGCTTACTGCGCGGGCGGCTCTGCCGCTCGCCAACCACGGGACGGCGCGATAGGTATCGGCCACCAGCCAGGCGCCGCTCGCGATCGCGGCGGAAATGAGGATCTCCGACCAGTTTTCCTGAACGTGGGGATGCGACGCGACCCGTGGCACCCAGACGAGCAGAGTGAAGCCCCAGAGCATCGCGGCCTCGAGACTCACCGCAAGCCGCGGAACGACGCCGAACAGCATGCCCGCCGCGGCGGCAATGCTCGCGGCACCGGTCAGGTAAGTCCACCCGAGGGGGAAGCCCAGCCATTTCGGCACGAGGCTCGCGGTCAGGTCCTGATAGGCGAAGTGACTCAAGCCGATCATCGGCAAGGCTGCGATCAGCAGCAGCCGGGCCACGCGGATGCCGCTCTTGCCGACGGCGAACCCGAGATGGCGACGCTCCCAGCCGCCCGCTTGGGCCGCGAACAGGCACCAGGCTGCCGCCGAGAGGCTCGCCGTCTCAGCGAACGACTCCCAGCCCACCATGACCCGGGGTGCCCGCAGGAGTGGCGGGAGCTTGAACAGCACGAGCCACAGAAGCATGAGGGCCAGCAGGGCGCGGCCGGAGGCGACCGCCGCCGGGTGCAGCACGAGCCCGATGCCGCCCGCGAGCGCGACCAGAGAGAAGAGACAGGTGACGAGCGGCCGGCCCGGCAGACTCGTCGGGATCGACTCCCAGATCTCGCAGGCATTGCCGTAGATCAAGCCCAGGATGCCGATCCCGATGAGCGCGGCCGCGAAGGCGGCGCGGCTCGGGCGGATGTTGTCCACTGGGATCACGTTACCTCGACGAAAACCACGCGGACGCGAGTCTGATGATGCTCATGGCTGCTTCACAGGATCCACCGCGGCACCCGCGCCCGGTAGGCATCCCATTCCCCCCCCGAATCGTTGGCGCGCCCACGGCTCCTCGACCAGCAGGACGCGCAGGTGAAACCCGATCATGAACAGGGCCGTGTAGATGATCAATGTGCGCGAGCTCCACAGCGCGCACCAGCCGGCGAGTATCAGCACCACACCCAGGTACATGGGGTTGCGCGAGACCCGGTACGGACCGCTCGTGACCAGGTGCTGCGGCGGATCCCACGGCGCGAGCGTTCCGCGCCCCGCGACGTAGAACTCGCGCACGCACCAGAGCAGCAGCACCGTGCCGAGGCAAAGCAACACAGACGCCGCGACCCCATACCCGGCACGGCGGCCGCTCGAGGCGCCGATCCAGACGGGCAGGACGAAAGCCACCATCCCCGGCAGAGCGAGAAACGCAGCGAGTGCGCGCAGCAGCATGCGGCTTCTATGACCGAGAAGAGCCGGTCGGCATCTGCAGTCCGTCTTCCCCGAAGAACATATATCCGCGCGGCGCGCCGAGCAGCCGATGCCACCAGTGCAGCGACCCGATGCGGCTGATGGTGAGGTACGGAGGAGCGCCGAGGTTGCGGCCCGCGTGTGCGCTCGCGCCCCAGTCGGAGCGCACGAGCTCGACGGCGCGGATCTCGGCGTCGACGGGGTCCCGCGCGCGAACCTGCACGAGCCGCAGGAAGCCGATGGCCACGGCGCCATCGAGCGGCAGTGCAATGCCGCGCCCCTGGACGGTTACCTCGTATCTCGGCACCGCAGGCGCCTCCATCGTACGTCGCTCACCGGCGATGATTGGGAGTCAGCCGCATGAGCTTCCACCGCAGCTCCCGCGGCGGTGCCTGAAGCTCCACCGCGACCACCCGCCCAAAGTTATCGAGTTGCAGGGAAGCGTAGCGGGCGGCGCCGAAGGCGATCAGTTGGCCGAGCTTCTGCCCGACCACATTTCGTTCCACGGCGTTGAGCTCGCGCTGCGCCTCGAGAGCCACCAGGCCCGCATCGGTCTCCGGGTCATAGCTCACGGACTTCACGCTGCTCCCCTCCAGCTCGCGGGCCAGGTCGGTACGGCCCGTTGCGCGCAGCTCCGACGCCAGGTCGAAGGAGAGCTCGGGGAAGGCGCCAGCGAAGGACGGCATGTTGACCTGGTACGCCCACCCTCACCTGGAAACAAGATTCAGGCATTGCCGGGCGCCATCGTTCACCTGATCCAGGCTCAGCATCAGGCCCTGCTGCGGATCGAACACGACGCCTTGGAATCGCGAGACCAGCACCGATGCGGAGAGGAACGCGGCAGCGCACTCCTCCGGGCGTCCGTAGCTCAGCGAATACACGATCGGTTTGCTCAAGGGCACGCTCGCCAGCGCGGGGTATTGCAGGGCGAGATCCGAGGCGGATTCGACCATGAAGTAAAAACCCGTGGCCCGCCCCTGCACTCGGACGGGCAGGAAGCCGTTGTGGCGCTGCAGGTCGACCGAGCGCGCGAGGCTCGCGGGCACGTGGGCTGCCCACAGCGCCTGGTTCCAGCTCGACCAGTCAGGGGCCTTGCTGGTCGCGAGGACTACGAGAAGCTCGATGGGCATGGATGTCTCCCTGCGGTTTACCCAGCAATGCAGTGAGCCAGACCAGGAGCGGCACGCTCAACACCACACTCATCACGATGATAACGATCGGGTCGGTGAAATGAAGCGCTACCGAGTAAGAATGGGGCTCGAGCGCGGCGACGTACGTCCAGAAGACGTACCTCGTCAGACGGGCGAGGAATGCCTGCAACCCGAAGCAGCCGAGAACGCCCACGACCAGGAAGCCCGCCCCGGACCGAAGCCGCGTCCAGCGCCACAGCGCCAGGCCCACGGTCAGAGCGAAGGGCCACAGGAGCGCGACCAGAGCGACAATGTGCTCCGCCCGCACGTGAGAGAGCAGCGACTCTGTGCCGGCCTCTGACCCTGGCATCTACGCGCCCGAAACGCCATGCATTGGATTCCTCCGGCGTTCGCGTACATCAATCGCGGCTGTAAGGCTCACCCTTCCAGCGCCGGACTACCATAGCCAGCGCCAGCACGCCGAAGAACAGTCCGAGACTCTTGAACGGATGCGCATCCTGACGCACGTACGGCCCCATGGCGATAAGGGCCAGGCAGATGGCCACGTCAGACGCCCACCCTTCCCATGTTATCGCCGGCCGGTAGCCCCAGGCGTAAGGGGCCCCATACCAATAACGGGGCTCATCGTCGTCCATGTTACGCGTCAGCGCCGCTCAGAACGTAAATGCTCCATGGGGAGATGGTCGTTTCGCTCACCCATCGAACCGGTTCGGCACCGGTCGCCAGTGGCCGCACGGCCTCCACGACACGCAGGCCGGCGGCCTCGAACAGCTCGCGATAATGCGCATCACCGCACAGGACGTCGACCACGGGACGACGGTCCGGCACATCCAGCATCACGATCCGCACGCAGTCACCGTCCCGCGCAGTGCGGTTGGCGGGGAAGTCCCGGGTGCTGAAGGAGGCCCACTCGTGCAGGTAAATGTCGGCCGACGACACCACCACCACGACGCGGCCGCCTGCAGCCAGGAGACGCCGGAACTCCCGCAACGCTGCGGACTTCTGCTGGTCGGTCGTGTTGTCGAAGGTAAACGCCGCCAGGATCAGATCGACCGTGCCGCTGCCAAGGCCAGCGAGGCTGCCATCGGCAACCAGGCGATAGTCGCCGTGAGGATCACGAGCGCGGGCCTGATCGAGCATGATCTCGGAGATATCCACGCCGATCACCTCGAAGGCCAGGTCCCGCAGGAACCGGGTCGATCGCCCCGTGCCGCAGCCAAAGTCCAGGGCGCGCGTGCCGCGCGCGTGCCTGCGCAGGAGCGCGGGCAGGTCGCGAAAGCCGAGGTAATAGGTGCCCGGTAGCCCGAGGTCCGCATAGGCTCGGGCGCGTTCGGCGTCGTCGTAAACGTTGCTGAAGGTCTCGGTCATCCCACCCGCTGCGCGCCGTCAACGGTCAGTCTGACGGAAAGTACGGCAGCGTGCGATGGCGGCGCGGGAGCGCTCAATGGCTCTTTCGGCAGCAGCTCCGGCAATCAGAGCCTGGCGCCGGTGCGATAGACGTAATTCTGCAGCTCCTGGAGCTCCCGGCTCACATTGCGCTGCACGCGGTGCGCCACGCGCATGATGGCCCGCATCACCTTGTAGACCACGCGTGGCTCGGTCTCGACAAGTGTCTCGAAGTCAGCGCGGCTCAGGGAGAGCACCCTGGCCGGTCCCGAAGCGATGAGCGCACCGTACCGCGGCTCGTCATCCATGAATGACAGCTCGCCCAGCAGATCCCCTGGCTTGAGTGTGTGCAACACGGTCCGGCCGTGCACACTGTCCTTGACCACCTGCACTCGGCCGTCGACCACCACGTGCACGAGCGGATCACGCGCTCCCTCGGGCAAGAGCACCTCTCCATCGGCAAGCTCCTTGAGGTGTACGAGCTTCGCCAGCACGGCGCACTCCGAGGGCGTGAGCTCCGCGCCGAGCGGGCTCGATCGCAGGGCTTCGACATTCGTGCTCATGCATCAAAGCTTATGCCGGCCGCTGGTCGACGCCTATCCGTAAAGCCGCGGGCCCCATCCGTAGATTCCCTGACTACCCGGGAGTCCATCGCGCATAGGAACATGCGCGGTCAATCACCACATAGAGGCGGTGTCCGCCAGGATGGCCCGACGTATACCGGAACGGCCCGCGCATCCCGAGCGCCTCTGCTGGGGTTGCGATCTCTACTGCGCGGCCAACGATATGCGCTGCGGGAATGGGAAAGAGCGCACTCAGCATCCCCTCGAGACCTATGGGCCGGAGTGGATGAAGTTCATCCTGCCATCCGGGACTGAGCCGGACAAACGGTGACAGTGGCGGCCAGAAATTGGCTCGATCACTTGTGCGTTAAGCGCGCAAAGAACAACGCCGAGACGCACAGAAGCAGGAGGAGCCACCCCAGCGCCGCAATGGCCTCGCTGGGAGTATGGGTGTCGACCTGGTACCCCCGGTACCAGGCACCGTAAGTGAGGTCATCGATCTGCTCCGGGAACCAGATCAATGCGAGCAGCGGCACGACCACGAGTGTGACGACCGCGATCCCCGCAGGAATCGACCACACCCGAACATAGGCCGCGGCAACCACGACCAGAGACAGAGCGCGTGACAGGCTGAGGTTCATGGAACTCGCTGCGAGTTCGTCACCATCGGTGAGTTCGCCGTCACACAAGCGGTGACGGCAGGGGAGCGGCCATTGCCAGGACGAGAAGTTTGGGTTTGCACGAAGTCATAGCGAGGTACGGCCCCCCGGCGATCGTGAGTGTCCCCGCAGCGTCATGGACTCGACGCAGGCGAGCCACGGAAGTCTGTTATGAGCGCCGTGGCTTCATCAGCGCGCTCCTCCGGCACCATGATGGCACGAGCGCTCAGCGATCCCGACTGCATCGGCCCAGGGAACAATGAGCCGAGGCCAGCGCTGCTGACGAAGAACGGGACTCCTCGTGCCTCGAGCATGGCGCAGACGGTCAGAAGCTCCACGTCGGAGTCAGGGGTCAGTACGCTGACGAGGCTCACGGGCGGGACCTCCAGCGATTGTCAGGCGGCTGGCCCACGCATGCATCGAACGACCATGTGTCGCCGGCGCCGCGGAATCGTCGAAACCGAGGCGATGCCAGCCAGCAACGCCACGTTCGCTAACAGCAGACTGCCCATCGCGGCCTCAGTCAATATCGTCAGGCTCATCATCGCTGAGTGCTCGTGCATCGATGCCCGAGTGTAGTGAAGCAGCCCGCCAAAGCCGAGGGCGGCGTAAAGGCCCAGGATCGTGAGCCCAACGCTGCGATGTCGCCGCGCGTAGAGTCCATACCCGAGCACGCCGAGCAGCATGACACAGCACCACGAAGCGTAAACCTCACTCCGTGACCAGGAGCTTGGGAGATTCGGATACTGAGCGAGGTACTCCGCGTTGTGTGCGAAGTGCAGCAGCGTCGCTGCGGCGTACAAACCGAACAGCCAGGGCAGGAGGCCTGTGCTGAGGTTCGGGGTGCCGCTAGCGCTCACTTCGGGTACTCAGCTGTCAACCGTGGTTAGTCGGCGGGTCGCGCAAACAGGAACCGAGCTACCAATACGGTCGAGACGCCCAACAGAACGACCAGACCAAGGAAAAACACGCCGGTAGCCGGGCGCAAGATACCGAATGCCGCAACTAGTTCGATTGCCGCCGTGGCAAACAGCGTGGCTGTAACCGTCGACACCACTACGCGCTTCAAAACGGCGCGTTCGGAAGGCGACAGTCGATAGACACCGCTGAGCACCAGCAGCACATCCCCGAAGGTCGCCATTGCTATTATCAGCAGCGAGACTTTCCACACCGTGGATTCTGGTAACGAGAAAAACGCCAGCACAAAGGGTGTCAGCGCTAGAAATACTGATTGGAAGCTGAACGCGAGGATGTTCCGGATCCGGAACGCATCGACAGGTGTCCACTGATGGGGTTTGCCGCTTAAAGCAACCAGGATTGCTGAGAAGCCGGCGAGACCGATCGCAACCTGCGCAAGAGTCAATAGGGCATTTGCAACGTCGATGACAAACACTCCCGCCGGCTAACGGTGAAGTTGAGGGGCCGTACGACCGCGTGTCCGGGGCGCGGCGGGGCCGGAATTTCGCCTGGGTCCCGCCGCGCCCAACCACCAGCGCATCACGGGCCCCTCCAACGATAGTTAGCAGTCGGCTTAGCCGAAGAAGCACGCATTTCGGTCCTCGTGAACGACCACGACGAATTCATCGATAGTGCTGACCAGTGGCACGGGCTTGTAGCTGTGCCATTTCATGTCCTGACGAAGCCAGAAGATTCGCCACCCTCCTGCCGAGCGTACATACGTTGCCTTCGCGACGGGATGCTCGATCTTCTCACCAGGAGAGCCACCGTAAGCCGCCCGCACCTCGAAGATCTCTACGCTCTGACCCGAGAGGCGAAACGCGAGGTCGACTTGCTGCCGAAGATGGGCCGGGGGACGGCGACGTTCAACGAAGGCACCCACGGCCTTGCGTACCCGTGCCGTTTCGATATCAGTGAGTGCCATAGCAACCGACTTCTAACGGTGAAGTTGAGGGGCCGAACACAGGGGCAGGCCGCTGTCTTCAGCGCCCGCGCCGCCGATCAACCGAGCCCAGCGAAGCTCTTAAGAATCGATCATGACTTGGGTTGGTTAAGCTGCACGCAAACATACTTGGCGCTCGCCGGTTGCTTCATTGTTTTCTCCCAATTGCTTCCGGCTAAATCGCAGAGCCCAAACGACTCGAATCCAGTGACAGTCGTGATGCTCGAGTAACCCATGCAGTTGGGCCCTGAGCATCCGGGCGCAAGTACGACTAAGGTAAGAATGAGGGTAAACATACATATGTCCTTGAATTGTTGAATGAAATTGAGGCGTCGATGTAGCGCGGTAATCGCAGTGAGCTTGAACACGCGACCGGCGCCTCACGGTGAAGTTGAGGGGCCGGTCGACCATGTATCGCGGGTGCCGCGGGCCCACAATAGCGGACCTGCTCGATCGTTTCGAACACGCAGGCCGCGACATCGGCGACGGCCGCCGTGCTGAAAGGGCCTTGTACCACTTGGAGCAAGCACCGGACCCCTGCCATACATGCGGCGGTAAATCGTCGATGACCACCGCGTCATCCGCGCATGGAGAATTCCCCGTGTTGAATCCGCCACGTGTGAACGTGTCGGCCCACTCATGCGCTATCAGGCAATGACCTCGACGAAATCCGCGCGCTCGCCAACGACGGTTCGACCGCGCCACTTTCGAATGCCAATGCGACGACATCATCTCCGCTGGCGGGTCAAGACAAATATGCCATTGGGTGGAAGTCCCAATCCGGCTCCGTAGTCTCCGACTATCACTGAGCCGTCTGCGGATTCTGCACTCGGGCGCAGTGGAGTGCGCCCATCGCTCGTGCCTATGTCCTCGAGCCCTTCACGCTCCGTCCAGCGAAAGCCGTGAACAGGCTGCAGGTACCACCGAACGTTCGGATCTTCGGGCCGGATGGCATATGTCCCGACCATCACGGTGCCATCCGCCGACAGTCCCTGCGCGTGCGCCTCGCCAAGCGCTGAGAGGTCTTGCACGCCGTTCGCAGCCGTCCAACGGAAAACGTAGCCACGCAGGACGCCGTCCTGCTCCTTATGGATGCTGCCGGCGATCACCGAGCCGTCCGCCGAGACCCGTCTCGCCTCGGCGCCTGTTCCTCCGACAACGCCGAGGTGCTGCATGCCGGCAGAAGCCGTCCAGCGGAACGGCCGTCCCCTAAACGGCAGTCCGATCCTACCGACGATGGTTGAGCCGTCGGCAGAAATCGCTTCGGCTGTTGAATCCTGCGAATACGCCTCCGCCAAGTCCTTCACTCCACCGCTCACCGTCCAGCGAAAAGCGTGGGAAACCGCTGCGCCCTTGGCGTCTTGTGAGAAGCGGATCGTACCCGCAATGACTGTCCCGTCCGCCGAGATTCCTGCAGCGATAGCGGACGCACCGCCGAATGTGCCCAGGTCCTGCAAGCCACCGGCGACCGTCCATCTGAAGACACGAGTGCCCCCAACGGCCTTCGGTTCGGGAATGCTGATCCAACCCGCGACGACCGACCCATCCGCTGAAACGCCAACGGCGTGTGTACCTTGTCCCGCAGGATCCCTCAGAGTTTGCATACCCGTTCTTGCGCTCCAACGGAAGGCGCGGTAATAGGGCCGCCGAAAGAGCGGCGCGTAAAGAATATCCCCGACGACCACCGTGCCATCCGCCGACACCGCCTCCGCATTCGCGATCCGGCCACCAAGATTCCCAAGATCGCGCAGACCTACGTTGCGCGAATCACTCCCGAGCGTACCGGCGACAGTAGGCCCGCAGAGGCAAAGTGCCGCAATGAGCAAAACGAAGCGCAAGGCGGCGGTCTAACGGTGAAGTTGAGGGGCCGGACGACCACATGTCACAGGCGCGGCGGGCCGGCAATGTCGACTGGGTCCCGCCGCGCCAAACAGACCACGTATCACGGCCCCCTCCACCGGCTGTTAGGAGACTGCACCATGCCTAGAGCGCCTTCTTCGGCAAAATCGCGGCTGCGAGGATCCCGAGCAATACGCTATACAACCGCTCCGCTCCCATCAGGCAAAGCAAGGCGATCAGCCAGGACGAGATTGAGCGCGCCCCGTATGGCCATATACCGATCAGCGCGGTTAGCCACCACACCGTAGCGAGGGTTAGCGCCAACAAGACGGCCCGAAACCACCAGCTGCGCTCGAAGCTCATACAGTCTCCCAACGGTGAAGTTGTGGGCCGCACAGAAGCGCCAGCCCCTGGCGCCGAGCGCGCACAATTTCCTGGCGCCCGAGGCGTCAAACCACAAGCGCATCACGGAGCCCTCCAACGATGGTTAGAAGGCACGATCTCAATCCTCGCGACGGAGATGTTAGGAGGCAGCAGCAAGGCCGAATTGGTACAGCACATAAAGCATGATCGCTACGACAACGAAACCGCAAACTATTGCTGTGCGAACGAGCCTGCCCAGAAACTTCGATCGAGAGTTAGATGCACATCGCCAAAGAATTATGGTCTGCAGGATGCCCAGAGCAAGGCCGACCATGAGATAAACGATGAGGACGGGCCGGTTTTGTATGTCGATGGGCAACCCGATGAGGGAGTACACAACCGACACGCCAAGGCCGTAGACCCAGAAGGCGCGCGCCAGGGAGACCTTGCCACTCAGTGCGTCAGCTAACCACCGAGGCCACACGGCTGCCTCCTAACGGTGAAGTTGAGGGGCCGCACGCAGGCGTCCGATGGCGCAGGGCGCACAATCTCTCAGCGCCCGAGGCGCCTAACGGACCACGCCTCACGGACCCCTCCACCGATTGTTAGATGGACCCTTAGCCACCGGCTTTACTTACGTGCTCAAAGGCTTCACGAATGTCTGAGTCCGAAACCTTGACTGTATTAGATGAAACGCTGGGTTCCAGGTAGCCGCCGCCCTTAAGCCGGACGCAAATGCTGCGCGGGGAGGCAGCCAGATCAAAGCCGATCTCCGGTGGCTGAGATTTCGGCGATGCGCGGCGAGAAACGTCCAGCAGAACAACATAGGTGTAGACGCCGAAGCTGTCGGGCGAATTGCTTGCGCCTGATTCTCCCAGTGACTTCAGCGGCGTCTCCGGCTCAGCCGTGGGAACGTAGATCGTTCCTAGTCCGAGGATGACGTAATCCTTCGGCCTGTCACAGAAGTAAGTCTCGGCACGGAGGAGGTAGTTTTCAGGGATGGAGTAGAGGTTCCTCCTAGTCTTCAGCGTCACGGCGATCACCAGTCTCTCGGGCCTATAGCGGTCCGCTGGCTCCGTGCGGACTGCGACCGGCCCAGTAGAAAGGTCGCGTATCGGGGCGACGCAAGCCGTGAGTGGCCCGACCAACGCAGTGATAAGGGTGAGGGCCAGAGGGCGCATTCCCAACGGTCCATCTAACGGTGAAGTTGAGAGGCCGCACAGAAGTGTCGGCCCTTGGCGCCGAGGGCGCACAACCTCTCCAGCGCCCGAGGCGCCTAACGGACCACGCCTCACGGACCCCTCCACCGATTGTTAGCCGGCATTCGAGCTGCCGCGATGCCCAGACCCACTCTCAAGAGCTCTAATCATGCGCTTTAAAGCTACTAGCCTGTAGCTCCTGACGATCAACTCCTTGGCAAGACGCCAGTTCATGCGGCCGTCGGCCTGCATGCTGATCCATTCGTCGCGACCGTAAGGCGTGCGGACGAACCCGCGAACTCCTGCATACTTAGCTACGTCTGCGCGCCCAAGACGAAACGCGATGCTGGGGCGTCTCTGTACCCACTCATAGGTTACGAACGTACGTCTCCCGGCTCGGAAGTTAGGATGACCCCATGATCCCGTTTCGGTTGTTTCCGGCAGCGAAAGGCAGAGACTCCTCACGCGCGAGAGAACAATGTCATCGTCAGACTGGGGGGTGCGGCGTCGGATATTCACAGGAGTCCAGATGCCGGCTAACGGTGAAGTTGAGTGGCCGCGCGACCACGCCGGCCAGGCGACGCGGGCGCACACTGTCCCCAGGTGCCCGCGGAGCCAATCAGACCACGCATCACGGACCCCTCCAACGATTGTTATGCGGCGTTCACTGCAGGAGAGAAATAGCCTCTCACTCGTCGAGAGAACAGATACCAAAGAAGCAACGCCGCGACTGGAAGTCCAAATATGGCGCGACGTTCGATTCCTAGAGCGGTGTTTGCAAAGTCGCCGATAAAGTTGATCAGCAACAGGGTAATGGCAAGACGATAACCCCATCTTTTACCGCGGATCAAACCGATGGCAGTCGCGGCACACACGAGAGCCAATCCGCTCAGAAGTAACGGCCCCCAGACATGAAGGCTTACAAAACCCGCATGCGCCCGCGGGTTAAGCCGCCACATTGGCTCCAGAACCCCTCCGGGAGTCAACAGTGAGGCGCTCGAGAGGCCGCTAGCAAGTGCGCCGAAGGCAAAGAATACCCCTAGAGCGGTAACGCCATGCGGTCGGGCCACGGGGCCAAATTCAGGCACCGAGCACGAGCCTTGCGCTAGAACGCCGCATAACGGTGAAGTTAAGCGGCCGCGCAGAAGCGCCGATCAAGCGCCGCGGGCGCACACTGTCCCCAGGCGCCCGCGGCGCGTAACCACACGCCGTTCACGGTCCCCTCCAACGATTGTTAGGCCGCAGGCGCATTGGGACGTCATCTGAGGCGCCAGAACTGCATCATTCCTACTGCGTGGTCATCAGGGAATAGTGATTAGCCACCAGCTGCCAGCGCCCGTCCGTCATGACCCAGACGCGCGTGAAACGATTTTCGCGCGGAACGGCCTTGCCCCTGTCCTGTCCGACCATCGTGGAGCGGCCGGTTTCCACCGCGGTATTTCCATAGACGCGCACGCGAACCTCCGCGGTCGTGATGGATCGGTACGTCAGCGCGTGCGATGTGAAGTCGGCGATAACCTCTGCCTTGTTCCGCACGACGCCGGTCGGTCCGATGCCTAAAAAGTCATCCGCGTAGATCCGGCGAAGCGCGATGGTGTCGGCGGCGATCTGCGCGCGAATCCGCTCCTGATCCTGCTGCTGAACAGCCTGCTCGGTGCTCGCCGCGTCTCGCGGCCGTACGCCCTGCTGTTGCGCGATGGCGGTCGAGAATGTCGACAGCACGACCGCAGCGATGATCGGCGTTCGTTTCATTAGACTCTCCGTAGGAGCCTGATCGTATGCTACTGGGAATAGAGATGGCTGCGTCCAACCACCGATGGGTTGGCTTTAAGGTACGCGCCTGGCCATGTGGCGAGCTCTCTCATGTGCGGGCGCGCCTCGCGTCGTAATTCATCGACGATGGCCTAGAGTCTCGTGTGCATGGTTCGACCCGTGGGAATTCTGGTGCGGCCTAGCGGTGAAGTTGAGGGGCCGCACGACCACGGCAGCCAGCGGCCGCGGGCCCACATTTTCTCACGGGTCCCGCGGCCCCAAACAGACCACGCCTCACGGACCCCTCCAACGATTGTTAGGCATCCCAACCTCGCTTCCGAAGCCCTCGACAGAGCGCAAGTGCCGCAATTGAATGAGAACCTCAGCCACGAGCAGGGGAATCGACCAGCAAAACCAAGCGGCAAGCTTCAACTCTTCCGCAGTCTGTACCCCCTTTGGACTTTGAACTCCAAAGGCGTGCAAGACGTCCACAAAAACGCGGAAGAATACGAAGGCAGAGGCGACGACATAACTCCGAATCATCCATTCCTGATGCTGTTGAATACGTCGACGACGGATGGCGAAATACCCCATCCCTGTCGTTAGGGTCCACGCGCAAGCCAGCCCCAGCAGCCCGCCTGCGAATACCCAATCACTGGGCAACTCTTTCACGATTAGGTATGAGGCCCCTGAAAGACCGAGTACGGCCGCGCCAAGATAAAGTCGGCCAAACAATCGGTGTAGTGGCGGACGCTGGCGCGTCAAGCCGAGCCAAAGCTGAATCGGGCCGATTAGCAGCGCCGTAAGGCCACCAGCCAGGTGTGCCCAGAGCGCATAACGCCAGGGCCAAAAGTAGTCGTAGTAGGCCGGATCAACCGAGGCGTAAGGACTGACGAATCGCCACAAGTACCAGACAACGACGACGGCGACACCACTTAGGAGTGCTGCGAGCTTCGGCCGCTGCCGCAGTGCGGCATGATTTCTCGAGATTGCGCTTCCGCTCACGGACTCACCTCTAACGGGCGAAGCCTGATTGGGACGCCTAACGGTGAAGTTGAGAGTCCGGACGACCACGCCGGACAGGGGCCGCGGGCCCACACTTTCTCCCGGGACCCGCGGCCCCAAACAGACCACGCCTCAACGACCCCTCCGACGATTGTTAGACCGCGGCTCAACCACCAGGGCACCACTGCCTTTCGCAAGGTATGCCGTTGTGGTCCCCGTCCATCTTTACATTCGGGCAGTGCGCAAGAAAGTACTTGGCCTCAGCGCATGAAGTCATTTGCGAGCAGTAGGTACGCCCGTCGCAGCGGAATTGACGCTCCTGGCCATCTGACGTGTCCGGCTGCGACTCGAGGCGCTCGGATGGCGACGCGGATTCGGGCGTGTGAGTTCGATACCGCGAGTAGAAGCCCACGACAGCGGCAACAATGACTACGACCAGTAATCTGCTAGCGAGCTTTCGCACGAAGTACTGCCTTCCTGTGCCGCGGTCTAACGGTGAAGTTGAGGGCCGCACGACCACGTCGGACAGGCGCGGCGGGCCCGCAATATCGACTGGGTCCCGCCGCGCCAATCAGACCACGCCTCACGGCCCCCTCCAACGATTGTTAGAGGTCAGCCCCATGCTGTCTCGCGTAGGTGTCCAACAGACTCCGAATCATCTTCTGGTAGGGAACCTTGGAGCGCGCAGCGTGACGCTTGAAGAAATCTACGCTCCGTTTGCTTAGAGAGATAGTGATCTTCACACCGTCATCGCGTAGCACCAGCTGATCGGGAGGCGGCAGGAAATCCTGGACGACTTCAAGTCGTCCGAGTCGTTCATCCCGGTACTTTGGAGTGCGCTTCATAGATGCTCTTTCCTCGGCGCCAATAGCCGGCACCAAAAAATTCGGATCACGTCACCACGGTAGGTAAAGCGTACGGTCAGCACGCCGCCACCGACCTCACCGAAGCAATGGAACCGTGGCTCGCCCTTGCTGTGCGAGAGATCCCTGGCGATCACACGAGCTGGATCCAGGAAAGCAAGCTGCGCGTCTGCAAAGGCCACGCTGTGCTTACGCCGGTTCTGCGCGTCCTTGGCGGGATCCCACTCGAAGCTTGGGCTCACCGCCGAAAGTATAGCCCACGTATGGCGCTAGCCCCATACGCCGATATGGGCGATGTAGGCTGATGACCTCTAACGGTGAAGTTGAGGGGCCGCACGACCACGTCGGACAGACGCGGCGGGCCCGCAATATCGACTGGGTCCCGCCGCGCCAATCAGACCACGCCTCACGGACCCCTCCAACGATTGTTAGAGCGCACAGTATGTACGCTCAGGTGCCCTCCGAAGTGGTTATGACATTGGCATGCCGTGCAACAAGCTGCCACGACCCGCCCGCGGCGCGCCAGATGTTCGTGTATCGGCGCCGCACTTGAGCTCCTTCCGGTGAGTTGGTCAGTACTTCGTTACCCATGACCACAACGAAGCGACCCTGTTGCATCATCGCCTCAGCCTGGCATTCCAGTGACGAATGGCTAATTATCCCCGCCCGAAGGAGCTCGAGAACACGCTTCTTGTCGTGAACGCGGTTGATCGGGGAATTGACGAGGAGATCGTCAGCCCACAAGCGTTCGAGCTGCTCGAAATCTCGAGCGACAAACGCGCGGCAATGCTTCGCTTCAATCGCCGCGATGTCCTGTTGCCAAGCGACAAGGTCGCTGCCTTCAGGCTGGTCTGTATTCATGAGCGTCCTCAGCTGCGTTCGAAGGTGAGAAAGCGCTTCGGCACATGTGCGCTCTAACGGTGAAGTTGAGGGGCCGGACGACCACGTGTCACAGGCGCGGCGGGCCCGCAATTTCGACTGGGTCCCGCCGCGCCAATCAGACCACGCCTCACGGCCCCCTCCAACGATTGTTAGAGCCCATGGCAGTGCCCCACGACTACCGTCCAAGCAAGCCTTGAGTAAAACGACAGACGAGATATTGCGCCAATACCGCTAGTACTGCCGCGATTCCAAAACGAAAGCGCATCACGGACTCGAAGCGCGCACTAGCTGCGGGAGTCGCTGCAGAGGGTCGCGAGATACCTACGCCATTAAGCACGGCCAAGAACCAAAAGACCGCGACGACGGCAATGATGAGCCCGACAGACAGAGTGATTCCAAAGAACGCTCCGGATCGTGTAACGGTTCGAGGCCACACGAAGCGGTAAGCGAACGGTGTCGTCAAAGTAAGAGCCAGAATGACCACAGGCGCTAACAGAACGAAGGGCATGGCTCGTCCAGGGCTCTAACGGTGAAGTTGAGGCGCCGGGCACCCACGTCGGACAGGGGCCGCGGGCCCACCATTTCTCCCGGGTCCCGCGGCCCCAACCAGGCCACGCATCACGGCCCCCTCCAACGATTGTTAGAGGGCAGCTTCACGGCATCGCCATGGCAATGAGTTCGGCCTTGCTGAGGCGCTTCTCTGGCTCGGCCGGAATCTGGCCGAGAACGCAGGCCGCGCTACCGAGCACTAAGCCAGAGAGGTCATAGGTGATGGGGAAAACTGCGCTCAAAGGCAATCCGAGGAAGTCCGCAAGAGCTCTAGGCCCGCGACTGTCGTAATCGGAGTCATGATAGCGCGCCAAGTCAAACCAGGCGGGGCCGCGGCCAATCAGGGTTAGCGTCCGAAAGTGCTGCGAAAGCGCTGGGTTGCGCAAATCGATGTTACCGAGGATTGCCGGGGAAAGCGTGTCATCGGCGAGACGAACGTTAAGCGCAGCGATTCGCCCAGCGAGAGTTGATACCGGCACCTTTGGGACAGGTTCCACCCAGGTTTCGTCACCGTGAGGCGCTTCCGAAGTGAACTTCCAGACCCCAACGCGAAGTAATTCCTCAACGGGCACGCTGCGCAGAGGTCTGGCTACGGCGCTCACGGCTGCCCTCTAACGGTGAAGTTGAGGGGCCGGACGACCACGCCAGACAGGGGCCGCGGGCCCACAATTTCTCCTGGGACCCGCGGCCCCAAACAGACCACGCATCACGGGCCCCTCCAACGATGGTTAGATGCCTTCGGGGACGTCATTCCGTCACAGCTTCCCGTTTGCACAGCGCCCGTGCAGCTTCCAGCTCGGCGGGTGTGTACTTGTCCTGAACCTTCACATATCTGAGCTCGTCCTTGATTGCACGATGCTGGAGCTGGTCCATCGTGGCTTCATCCTCCACGTACTTGCTCGGATCCATGACGTACCCGTCAGTAGTTTCGATGACCTCCAACTCACTGTGAGTCTTCGTGGTAATGACAACTACAAAGAACCCCACCTTGGTCTTCTGATACTCCCTGAAAATGACACACGCTTTATGCGTGCCCAACATGCCCCACGCGGAGGGCGTCCGTGGCTCCGCATTCTTATCGTCTGCGGCGCTAGTTCCACTGAGAGACACCAACGCAGCGATAACGCCAAGCAGCGTTAGTACTTTAGTCACTGCGCCAAGGTTCGTGCTCACGGTTAACCTCGAGCTGACGTTAGTAACCGAAGGCATCTAACGGTGAAGCTGAGGGGCCGCCCAGAAGCGCCCGATTGGAGCCGCGGGTGCACACTCTCTTCCAGCACCCGCGGCGCCAAACAGACCACGTGTCACGGACCCCTCCAATGATTGTTAGCTGGCGATCTATTTCGCAACCGCGATTGGCTGACTGGCACCGGAATGAACAACAAAAAATTCGGCGATTCCATACCGGGACGCGCGAGACACCCGTATCCCAATGAACGTCCTGCCGTCTACGGCCCAGAATTGGCTTTCGGTACTGCCAACATGGCGTTTGGAATAGGCGGCACCGAATTGCGAAATCATTGCGTCGACGAGTTGCTCTCGGCTTTCGTACGCGACGTGAACCTCGATTTGGTCAACACGCCCGTCAACCCCGAAGTGATACTGCAGTGTTTGCCCTGAACGAGAAATCCCGAATATCGGATCATCGTTCTTGACGATGTAATCGCGACTACCTTCAGGCAATGCGAAGTACAAGTTACCGTCCGGCATCATTCCAATGACGTCGTCAACAGACGTTCCCCAAGAGATTCCACCGTATCCCGAGGCAAATTGCTGGGCGGGCCCACCCGCGGAAATCGCACTTGATGCGAGAATAAGGCTGATCCCGAAGCATGTGCTGCGCATAAAAGCCTCGCTTGCGCTTGAGCCGGTGGTGTAGCAGATCGCCAGCTAACGGTGAAGTTGAGGGGCCGCACGACCACGGCCGACAGGGGCCGCGGGCCCGCAATATCGACTGGGTCTCGCGGCCCCAAACAGATGACGCCTCACGGCCCCCTCCAACGATTGTTAGACGTCGTGCCCACCCACGTCGACTCAACCAGAGTCACCCGGACCGCGAAGCGGTTCAACAATAACCATGCGAGCCCATCCGGACGCGCCCTTGAGCATGAAGTAGCCCGATACTGGAGGCGCCAGCAGTAGCGGCTGCGGCGGGGCGCGCATTATCCGCGGTTCCGTACTGCGCGGATAAAGGACAAATCCAACTCGGTCATTGATGGGAATCCACGCCTCCTTCGCGACGCCAGGTGGCCGGTCAGAAGCATCGGAACTATGAATCGAGGCCGAAACGGCCAGCGCTGCCGCCAGCAATGC
>Ga0335079_10000821_pt1 | contig 35155 bp, 30 predicted proteins | sample Lox_Sample_33_FD_206719 | JGI IMG/M metagenome (GOLD analysis project Ga0335079, IMG submission 206719) | Soil microbial communities from Loxahatchee National Wildlife Refuge, Florida, United States - Lox_Sample_3.3 | ecosystem: Environmental > Terrestrial > Soil > Wetlands | place: USA...
GCCCGGAGCACAATGAGCTCCAATCAAAGGCCGGATACATTGATGCAAGACCGCTACTGCCAGCTCGATGAAAACCTCTTGCGACGCACGGCCGGACCATACATCAGGGTCAAATGCGACGGCCGAGATGAAATCATCAGCCCCGTCCAGTCGCCCCAGGCGCGTTTTTGCCGCTGCGATGTTTGTTAGGATTCGATAGCGCGTTTTCTGGGATGCGGCGTCCCATCGTTTGGATCGGATACCCTCCAGTAACTCTAGTGCGAGAGCTGGCCGATTGGCCGTCAACAAATCGCGATACCGATCAATCTCCGCGCCGAGCAAGTCATCTATGTTTGGCGCTGCCGGGGCTATTGCGTTGCTTTCGGTACGCGCGATCGGTTCGGTTTGCCGGCGCTCAAACAAATCAAACTTATCTCTAGTCTCGAGAGTCACTCTGAGTATTTCGCTGATGGTTCGCCCTTGGTCACCGTAGATTTCAGCGAGTTCCGGTACCTCCTCAATGCGATCGAGCAAATCGATCCAGCTCAACAGCGATACGCCAAACCTGCCGTTCTGCCTCCGCGCTTCATCTATTTTCAGAACTTCCTTTTGCAGGATTGAGTCGGGCGCTGCTGTGGTCGCAAAAGTCAGGCAAGCGAGCCGCGGTTCAAATTTTTCCGCTTTCTCAATTTCCTTCTTAATCTCTCTTAGAGTGATCGCTTTGCCTGCCGTTGTATCTTTGAGGCGGCACTGCACACCTTCAATTGGACCGCCCCCAGCTCGACCGGCTATATCCACCCCGCATTGGCGCTGGCCATTGCGTCCGAACCGTTGGATTTTGTCGTCTTTCCAAACGTGCCTGAACAACTTGGCACAGAGAGATTCGAAGTCTTGCCAATTTGCGGGGGGACGTGCTGCTGTGACGTAAGGAACATGGATTCAACGGCGTCGGCCGTTCAAGAGGTGTGGCAAACACAGTGCGGCAGTTTTTCTTGAACCGGATCCCTTCTGGCGAACTCTTCTTAGATTGCTGGTCATGCGTCAACCGTTGCGCGATGGATCGGCCACGCAGCCCAGCGCTGAGCTCCCGGGGCTCAACCTTTCTCTGTCATTCGTTTCGAATCAACCGCCTGAAGAACCGGGCCGTCGCGAGCTTGCGTAGCATTGCGACCCGAACTTCAGCATACCCCACCCGCATCATCGCCCTTATCATCTTCGACAGCACGCCGGCTGCGCGCTTGCTCTGTGCATGGGGAGCGCTCTCGCCGTGTCAGACTGCCTCTTACTGGCTCCTCCTCGTCAGCGAGCGTCTGCGATCAATTCTGTGGCCCCAAACGTGGCCCCGAAGATATTTAGTTAATCTAATATCTGAAATATTTTCGATTAACTGCTTGATTATGTTGGTGAGCCCGCCGGGACTCGAACCCGGGACCTACTGATTAAAAGTCACTTCGACCGGACCTGAACGATGCGAATGCCACGATATGTCCCTTCTCAATCGCAGCGACGAAGGCTTTTGCGGCCTCACGGTCCCGCCGATGCGCTTCAGCGATCTGTAGGGCACAAAACCTGTCTATCGTCACCCGTAATACACGGAATGTCCTACGCAGCCAGCACTTTGGGGATTCTTTGGGGATTTGGCAATCGAGCGCTGCACGCCGAGAATTATTGTATATAACCTATTGATTTTAATGGTGCCCCGAGTCGGATTTGAACCAACGGCCTACCGCTTACGAAGCGGTTGCTCTACCGCTGAGCTATCGGGGCGCCTCTGACGGGGGCCGGACCTTAGCCCTCGCCCTTGGCGGACGTCAACCGCGGTTGCGCCGGGTTCGCCGGGAACGGTGAAGCGGGCTCCGTCATCGCCATCGTGTCGGGCAGTATGGGCGCAGCCAGCTGCTGCCGCGACGCCCGCGTTGGCTGTTGCCAAGAGATGCGCGCAAAGCTGCGGCAGACCGGACATAGAGCGAGCCACTCGGTGCTTTCGGCGCCGCAAGAAGCGCAAACATAAGTGAATTCCGATGTGGCTGCCGCGGCCGCCCGCCCGAGCCATTGTCGCGCTGCCGCGCCGTCGGCGCGCTCGCTCTCCTCGACTTCGGCCATCAGGCGACAAGCACGCGCCGAGCCCGGGCCGGGCGCAACCTCGATGCCGGTCTTCAAAAGGTGCCGCCTCGCTTCGCCCCAGAGCCGCGCGCGCAGCGACGCCTCCGCCACCTGCAGCAGGCTTTCGAGGTGATCGAGATTTGCCGCCGCCAGCTTCTGCATCCCCTTCAGCACCGCCATTGCGCTTTGTTCGGGTGCGAGAGTTCGATAGACCGCCGCGAGAGCGGGTTCCGGCGCCCGCCGCCAAGCGGTCTCGATGGCGCGGGCGGCCCGGCGCTTTCGTCCGGCGTCGCGCAGTAACGTGGCGCGCCATGTCGCCGCCGGTGCGAAGTCGAGATCCGTTTCCTGCGCGCGTGCGGCTAGTGCCATGGCGCCGCGGGCGTCACCGGCCGAAGCCGCAGCGCGGCTCCGTTCCAGCAGCAACGCCGCCTCGAAGCGCTTGCCGTCGGGATGCGGCAGGGCCTTGCGCTTGACCGCATGGCCGAGCGTCTTCTCCGCCGCCTGCCATTGCCCGGCGCGCGCCTGCAGTTCCGCGAGTTGACGCAGCGCCCACGGCGCTTTCGGCTTGAGGCGGCGCGCGCGTTCCGCAAGCGGCAGTGCACTCACCTCGTCGCCGCCCCTGAGCGCCTGCATCAAAAGCCCACGCACGCCCAGGAACTCGGTCTCCGGACGCTCCAGCATGGCGACGAAATAGCTGTGTGCCGCCGTCTCGTCGCCATCGAGCTGCGCCGACTGCGCCTGCAAAAGCAAGGTGAGCGGTGGTTCGGCCAGCAGCGCCTCCGCCTTGCGGGCAAACCGGCGCGCCTCCTCGGCATCTCCCGCCGCGACCGCAACCATCCCTTGGGTCAGCGCCCGGTAGCCGGCGCGCCGGCGGCGCTCGCGGCGGCGGCGCAGCAATCCACCGGGCGTACCGATGAGGAGCCGCAGCAGCCACAACAGCGCTGCCAGCGCCAAGAACAGCACCAGCATCGCCAGCATCAGTTTCGGAACCGTGGGATGGGCCGAAAAACCGTTCCACTCGATCGCGACGCTGCCCGGCCGATCCGCCAAGTAAACCGCGCCCGCCGCCACGAGGGCGACGATCGCCAGCATGCCAAGGACACGAAAGAGGCGCTTCACGGCGCGCTTCCCTGCGTGCCTCGCGTGAGGAGCCGGCGCCGCACGGCTTCGTCGACGGCCGCGAGCCGTTGCTCGGCCTCGGTGCGTGCCTCCGCGTCCGCGATCCAAGCGTGGGCCGCCTCGGCGCCCGCGCCATCGAGACGTTTCAGCGCGTCGATCGCGCCCGGGAGATCGCCGCGCTTGAGGGCCGCTTGCGCCGCCGCGAGCGTGGTCTCCGTCTCTGATCCGCCGCTCCCGCGCCGCACGTTGAAGAACCGCATCAGAAAGCTCTCGGAGGCCGCGAGCCATCCCTGATCGGGTTCCGCGGGTGCTGTTTCCAAAACCCGGCTTGCCATCGGCTCGAACCGCTCGGAGAGCAGCGAGAGGCTCGGAATGCCGCTCTCGGCATGCGCCTCCAGCGCTTGCAGCCCCGGCATCAGGTCCGCCTGATCCCGCGCGAGCGTCTCGGCGGTTTTGAGCGGCGCCGCGAACGGGCCGGAGCCCGCAAGCGCCATCCGGAGTTCCTGCAACGCGATCAGCAGCGCTGCATCGCTTCGACCCGGCTCCGATTTCTGGCGCGCCGCGAGGTCGGCGAGAGACGCCGATTGCGCATCGAGCTTTTGTGCGAGGGACTGGGTTTCGGCCTCGAGCTTCTTGGTTGCAGCCTCGACGGCGTCGAGGGCGCCGCCGCCCTCCGGAACCGCGGTCAGGTGCTGTTCCAGAGCCGCGACCCGGTCGGCAAGCGCCTCGGCCTGCTGTGTCGATTTTCCGGATGCCGCCGAAGCATCGGCTGTCCTCTGTTCCAGCGCGGCGAGGCGCGTCTCCAACGCCGACGCACGCGCGCTCGTGCGTTCAACCGCGTCGAGCCGGGACTCGAGAGCCGCGAGCCGGGTCTCGATCGAACGCAGCTTTTCGGCGTCTGCCGTGCCGCCGCCGGGCGGAGGCGTTATCAGATAGGCAACGCCGGCAACCGCGGCACTCGCGAGCATCAAGGCCAGCACCAGTCCCGCGAGCATCCAACGACTGCCGCTCGAAGACTTGGTACCGGAGCCGTTGGCACCCCCCGGCGATCCCGTCAGGTCCGGCGCCGGTGGGTTCGGCTCGGCGGGCGCAGAAGGCGGGATGACTTCGGGAACGCTCATCGCTGCCGCCGACTCTCTCACGGGCGTGGGCGTGGCCACAAGATCGAGGGCGGCCAACAGCGCCGCCTCCGTGGGCTCGCCCGCGGTCAAGACGCGGGCCCACGGCAGCGGCGCAAGCACCGCCGCGACCGCCGGGCTGAGCGCCAGCGCGGTGGTCGTCGTGAGGGCTGATTCAAGCTTCGATGCATGGAGGAGCGCCACGAAGATGGCGGCGGTACGCGGCGAAAAGAACATCGCCGCCCCGATCCGGCCCGCGCGAAGCGCCGATTCCGTCGCCGCATCGAGTGCGTGGGTGGCCTCGGCACGATAGAGCGTGACCCGCCGGACACGAAAACCGCGTGCCTCCAGCGTTCCCGTGAGATCACCTGCCGTGGTCTCCCCAGCGGCGTGGATCAGCGCGCCCGCTTCCGGCGCAAGCCGTTCGGCCGCGAGCGTCACCAGGCTCGTAACATCGCCTCCGGCGGTTTCGATCGTCGTGAACCCAGCGTCGCGCGCCGCCGCCGCGGTTTGCTCGCCCACCGCGAAGACCGGGAGATCGCGGCGTGAACTAGCGGCGGCGAAGGCGCGCACGCCGTTGGCGCTGGTAAACAAGAGAGCCTGGGCGCCTTCCAGCGTCTGTTCCAGCGTCAGCACGGCATGGGCCACCGGCTCGATCCGGAGCAGCGGCAGCAGCAAAGGCTCATGGCCACGCACGCTCAAACGCTCGGCGAGCGACTGGCTCTGAGCGAGCGGTCGCGTCACTAGGACGATCACACCGGCGTTCCCCGGGGAATCGGCAGATCGAAGAACTGGGCGCCCGCCGCCGCCCGCAGCTCGGCGGCGGCCGAGCGGCCCAAGGCCGCGGCCTCGCCGATCGCTCCCGCGCGTTCGGCGTCGTGGCATTCGCGGCCATCCGGTCGGATGATTCGCGCCCGCAGCGTCAATCGGTCGCCATCGATCTGCGCCAGCGCCGCGATCGGCGTGCGGCAGGAGCCGTCCAGCGCGGCGAGCAAGGCGCGTTCGGCCGCCGAGCAGGCCGCGGTCGGCGCATCGTCGATCAATGCCAACAGGTCGAGCACCCGACGATCGTCCGTGCGTGCCTCGACCGCGATTGTGCCCTGCGCAGGCGCGGGAAGCATGAGTTCGGGCGGCAAAATCGCGGTGATCGCCGATTCCGCACCAAGACGCTGCAGCCCCGCGACCGCGAGCAAGGTCGCATCGATTGGACCCTCCGCCAGCTTGCGTAGCCGGGTGTCGACGTTTCCGCGCAGCGGTACCACTTGAAGATCGGGACGCGCATGCAGCAACTGCGCCTGCCGGCGGAGCGACGCCGTTCCCACCAGCGCGCCCGCTGGAAGCTCGGCAAGACTTGGCGCCTTGCGCGACAGAAACGCGTCGCGCGGGTCGGCGCGAGGGAGGTGACAGACAATCGCCAGGCCCTCCGGTACCAAGCTCGGCACGTCCTTCAGGGAATGCACCGCGAGATCGATCGCGCGTTCGCTCAAGGCCGCCTCGATCTCCTTGGTGAAGAGGCCCTTGCCGCCGATCGCCGCCAGAGTGCGGTCGCGGATTCGGTCGCCCGTCGTGCGGATCACCACCGTCTCGACCGCGCTCTCATGGGCGAGTTCCGGGACCACCTCGCCGAGGCGGCGGCGCACAGCCGCAGCCTGCGCCAGGGCAAGCGGGCTGCCGCGAGTACCGATACGCAGGATCGGAGCTGCCATTGAGTTCCCTGTCTAAAACATTTTCGGGCAAATCGGTATCCACTTCCGCGGGAAATGCACTATGGTCCCCCCGGCATGAAGATCCTGGGCATCGAGACCAGTTGCGATGAGACCGCGGCGGCTATCGTCGCCGACGAAGCGCCGCGCATTCGCGCCAATCTGGTGCTATCCCAAGTGGCGGAGCACGCGGAATACGGCGGCATCGTGCCCGAGATTGCCGCGCGGGCGCATCTTGAGACACTCGATCGGCTGGTCACGCGGGCGTTCGCGGTCGCCGGGGTCGGACTCGATGCGATCGACGGCGTCGCGGTTGCGGGCGGGCCGGGACTGATCGGCGGCGTGATGGTGGGGGTGATGCTGGCGAAGGGCCTGGCGCTCGCGCGCGGCGTGCCGTTCCTAGCGGTCAATCATCTGGAGGCGCACGCACTCACCGCGCGCTTGACCGACGACGTGCCCTTTCCGTTTTTGTTGTTGCTGGTCTCGGGCGGCCATTGCCAGCTTCTGATCGTCGAAGAGGTTGGCCGCTATCGTCGCCTGGGCACCACCCTCGATGATGCCGCGGGCGAATGCTTCGACAAGGGCGCGAAGCTGCTGGGCCTCGGATTCCCCGGCGGTCCCTTGATCGAGCGCGCGGCCGAGCGCGGCGATCCCCGTCGCTTCCTCCTGCCGCGCCCGCTCAGGGGCCGGTCCGGGGCCAATTTTTCTTTCTCCGGCCTCAAGACGGCGTTGCGCGAGCGCGTCGTTAAATTGGGCGGCACCGCGGCGCTCGACCCCGGCACGGTCGCCGACCTTGCCGCTTCTTTACAGGCGGCCATTGCCGACACGCTTGCAGACCGCACGACGCACGCAATCGCGGAATTCAAGGCGCGCCATCCCGGGGGTCGGCATCTCGTGCTTTCGGGCGGGGTCGCCGCGAACGGCCCGATCCGCCGGCAGATCGACGCGCTTGCCGCGCGGCATGGCCTGAGTTCCGTAGCGCCGCCGATCGATCTTTGCACCGACAACGGCGCCATGATCGCGTGGGCCGGCCTCGAGCGCCTGCGCGCCGGATTTAAGGACGGTCTCGATTTTGCCCCCCGGCCGCGCTGGCCGCTCGACGCGTCGGCGGTGCGCGTGCGGGGCGCCGGGGTCAAGGCATGATGGGCGCCCCGTGAGCGCGCCGCAGGCCGCCCTTATCGACGGGCCGAACGTCCGCCTGAAGCGCTGCCGGCACGGCTGGATGCTGTACAACGTCCATGACATGTACGTGGGGCGGTCCTTCGATCTCTATGGCGAATTCTCGGAGATGGAAGTGCAAGCCTTCTCGCAGCTCATTCCCCGGGGCGGAGTGGCACTCGACGTCGGCTCCAATATCGGCGCGCATACCGTCCCCATGGCGCGTATGGTCGGCGATTCCGGCATGGTAGTGGCATTCGAGCCGCAGCGCGTCCTCCATCAGATGCTCTGCGCCAATCTCGCACTCAACGCGGTTCCCAATGTCTGGTCCTTCTGGGCCGGCGCCGGGCCAGAGAACGGTACGCTTCGCGTGCCGCCGCTCGACTACAACGCCACCAACAATTTCGGCGGCATCTCGCTCAGCACCGGCGCTGAGGGCGAGACCGTGAGAATCCTGCCGCTGGACTCGCTCGTGCTTTCCGCCTGCCATTTCATCAAAATCGATGTCGAGGGCATGGAGCGCGAAGTGATCGCCGGCGCCCAAACCCTGATCGCAAAATGGCGGCCGCTGCTTTACGTGGAAAACGACCGTCACGAGAAATCCGCGACGTTGATCGCGGCGCTGTTGGCACTCGACTACCGTCTCTACTGGCATCTCTCGCCGTTGTTCCACGCCGGCAACTTTTTCGGCGCGGCCGAGAACGTCTTCGGCAACATCATATCCATCAACATGCTGTGCATCCCCAGGGAGCGGAACTTTCCGGTGCAGGGATTGCGCGAGATCACGGCAGCGGAACAAACCTATGTCGGAGCACCCATCCACACGGGCTGATCGGCGCGCGAGCCGGCTCGCCTGGACCGCAGCGGCGGTTTCGTTCGCAATCTTCGTCGGCGCGCTCGGCGTCTGGGCGCTGGAGCCGGGGACCGGCTGCGACGGCGGGACCGCGGAATTCGCGCGGATCGAGCGGGTGCGGTCGGACGCGATGGTTCCAACATTCCTGCACGGCGACCTCGTGTTCATGCAGCGGCGCTATTATTGCCGTGTCGAGCCAAAGCGCGGCGACCTCGCGATGTTGGCGCCGCCGCAAGGCGACACGCGCCCGCGAATCCTCCGCATCGTGGCAATTCCCGGCGATCAAGTGGAGCTGAGCCGTGGCCAGCTCCTACTCAACGGCGCGCCGGTCGAGCGCGACTGGCTCGAAAGCTCGATCACGGACGAGAGCGGCGAGCCGCGCCACGCCAGTCGCTTCACCGAGGAGCTGCCCGATGGCCCGCGCTATGAAATGCAGGTGGGCGAGCTCGACGGCGCCGCCGAGACCATGGCGGCACAGACGGTGCCTCCCGACCATTACTTTGTGCTGGGCGACAATCGCGACGCGGCGGCGGACAGCCGCAGCTTTGGGACGCTGGCACGATCCCAGATCGTCGATCGTCCCTTGATCATTCTCTGGGGCGAGAGCTGGGATCGCGTCGGAATTCGACTGCCGTAGTGAGTTGCACGACTGAGCCGGACCGTGCTCCCAAAACACGGACAAACAGCGATAAACACAGATGGACGCAGATAAAATTTGAGTCGCGAGAAGACCGCTGTTCGCTCTCTCGCCTATCGGTCATCGGTGTGATCTGCGTCGATCTGTGTCCGTTTGAGTATTCATCGGGACCGCCTGGAGGTGGTGGCGGGATTGAAGGCGGCGCGCTAGATTGCATGCGATGGAGCGCATCGGCATCGTCGGCGCGGGCGCGTGGGGTACGGCGCTCGCGCTCGCGCTGAGCCGCGCGGGACAGCGCGCGCTCATCTGGGCACATGAACCCGAAACCGTCGAGGCGATCAATCGCCGTCACGAAAACCCGCTGTTCCTGCCAGGGATAGCCCTCGATCCGGCACTCGAAGCGACCGGCGACCTCGCGCGGACCGCGGCGTGCGGCATCGTTCTGCTTGCGACGCCTGCCCAACATTTGCGCGCGACGGCGACGGCACTCGCGCCCGCGCTCGACGCCGCGACACCGCTGGTGATTTGCGCCAAGGGCATCGAGGAGGGAACCGGCGCGCTGATGAGCGAGGTTGTGGCGGCGAGTCTTCCGCGCAACGCCATTGCCGTGCTGTCGGGACCGACCTTCGCCGGCGAGGTGGCACGCGGGCTCCCGACCGCGATCACGCTTGCCGCACCCGATGCGGCGCTCGGCCGCCGGCTCGCGCAGTCGATCGGCAGCAAGACCTTCCGCCCTTACGTGAGCGATGATGTGCCCGGGGCGCAGGTGGGCGGCGCGATCAAGAACGTGGTCGCGATCGCCTGCGGCATCGTCGTGGGGCGCAAGCTCGGCGACAACGCGCGCGCGGCGCTGATCACGCGCGGCCTTGCGGAGATGGTGCGCTTGGCGCTCGCCAAAGGTGGCCGCGCCGAAACCTTGATGGGCCTGTCGGGATTGGGCGACTTGACGCTGACTGCGAACGGTCTGCAGTCGCGCAATCATTCGCTGGGCGTGGCGCTGGGCCAAGGCGAGTCGCTGCAAGCGATCCTCGCGGCACGCCGCTCCGTCGCGGAGGGCGTGAGTTCCGCGCGCGCCGCGGCAGCGCTGGCGTCCCGGCTTCAGGTCGAAATGCCGATCGTCGCCGCGGTCGATGCCATTTTGCACCGCGGCGCGCCCATCGACACCGTGATCGAGGAGCTACTATCGCGTCCGTTGCGGGCCGAGACTGCGATAACACCTTAACAATCCGCGGTAAGATATCTGTAATAATTAACAAAATTTGATGACAGCGCGGGCGTTCTCCGCTAGTGTTTTGCCAGTGACGAGTCGCCGCCAATCCCCCTGCGCCCGCTCTCCCGAGGACCCAATCGGGGTCCACCGCTCTCGCCAGCGTTGCACTGCATCCGCGCCTCCGGCCCTGCCGCGAGGCGTTTTTCCTTTGTCGATTTCCAGCCACTCGCCGATGAGGGACCTCCGCACATGGCAAAACGTTCGCGTGACATCGCCAATGCCCGCCTGCCCGATGCGAATGTCGAACCCTTGTTTCGAGGGGGGTATCATCCGCTCAACGAGCCGGGCGGCGGAGGCCGCGAGCAAAGCTATGTGCGAACCGTCCGACCGCAGAGCGAGAATCAGCGCGCGCTGCTAGCGGCGATCCAGAAGCACCACCTGACCCTGGCGCTGGGACCGGCGGGGACCGGAAAGACCTACCTCGCGGTGACCGCCGCGGTCGAAGCGCTCGAGGCCGGACGCGTCGGCCGCATCGTGCTCACCCGGCCTGCGGTCGAGGCCGGCGAGAATCTGGGATTCCTGCCCGGCGACCTCATCGACAAGCTCGCGCCCTATCTTCGCCCGCTCTATGACGCGCTCAACGAGCGCCTCGGCGGCAAGCGCGTCCGCCAGCTCATGACCGAAGGCGCGATCGAGATCGCGCCGGTCGCCTACATGCGTGGGCGCACCCTCAACAACGCCTTCGTCGTGGTGGACGAGGCGCAGAACTGCACCTATCCGCAGATCAAGATGGTGCTGACACGGCTCGGCTGGCATTCGACCATGGTGGTGACCGGCGATCCTGACCAGACCGACCTGCTGGAAGGGCTCTCGGGGCTCGCTGACATCGCCCAGCGCCTCGAAGCCATTGCGGGGATCGCGGTGATTCGCCTCAACGACCGTGACATCGTGCGCCACCCGCTGGTGGGCGAGATGTTGGGAGTGTTGTAGCGCGATCCCGAGCTTGTCGAGGGGGCGTCCTGTGGCTCCAACTCGTATAGGGGATCGGGGGATGATCGGGAGATGCGGGGGATAGGGAAACTCAAGGTGCGATTGCGACGGGTCCACAAAAATCCAGATGCGCTTCCCCCGATCCCCCTGCTATCCCCCTAATCCCCTTAAAGCGTTTTTTCTCACGCCCTCTCTTCCGCGATCGCCTTCTTGACGGCGCTCCGCTCGGCGACGCGGCGGCGATGCACGGCAACCCCGGGGAATCGCGCGGGATCGACGCCATCGTCCTCCATCCACTGCGCGAGCGTGAAGAGGTAGGGATCGCTGATCGTGTAGCGCTCGCCCATGACCCAAGGTCCGCGGAGTATGTGGCGCTCGATCAAATCGTAACAGGCGCCCACGGACTCCGGCACCTTCTTCTGCATGGCGCCGATCGCGGCTTCATCGTCGACCCAGCGATGCCCCCGCATCCGATGCGCGTGCGCCACGTGCAGGGTCGAGCAGAGATAGCTGTTGAAGGCCTGCACTTGCGCGAAGGCGAAGGGATCGTCGAGCGGCGCGAGCCGCGCCGCGGGAAAGCTCTGGGCGATGAACGCCAGCATCGCCGGCGTTTCCGTGAGAATGCCGCGCGGCGTCGCCATGGCGGGGACGCGCGCCTTCGGATTGATCGCGAGATAATGCCCCTGCCGCTGTTCGCTGGTCGCGAAGTCGATGCGCTTCAATTCATAGGGCGCACCCGCCTCGATCAGCGCGATGTGCGACGCCAGTGCACAGGTATCGGGCGCGTAGTAGAGGGTGAACATGGGAGACCTCGTCGAATTGACGCTTCGCGCGTCCGCTTATCTCACCCCATCCCGTGGCTGCGCGAATAGGCGTTCCGAGCGGGTGAGTGCCAGCCCTGAAGTGCGGCTTCGTTCGGGCGGAAGATCTCCACCTTGAGAGGGTAGCATTTGGCGGCGTCGCTGGAGTGGCTCGAACCGCAATCGCCGCCGGGGCAGGCCGAGAGCGCCGCCAACAAATCGATCTCGGCGAAGAACTCGATGAAGTCGCCGGGGCGCACCGGGCTCGCCTTCATGAAATACTGGTGCGTGTCGAGCGTGTAGCCCGTGCACATGAAGACGTTCATGACGTCGTGCACATGAAGCTCGGCCTCCTTGGGCGCCATGCCGCGCTTCGCCGCAAGCGCCCGCGTCAAATTCGAGTGGCAGCAGTGATGGTATTCGGTCCCCTTGAGGAGCATGTTGGTATAGGGATCGCAGCGCGTGCCGCAGATATCGTGAACGCCGCCGCCATCGGCGTCCCAGCCATACCAGTCGAGGGTGTCGTGGGTGATGGTCGCCATCGCTCGCAAGTGCGGCAGCGCGCTCCAGAGCCGGTCGCCCGTGCTGACATGGGTCGCGTGGAAGGCGCGCGTCTTGCCGCTGTAGAACCGCTCCGAGAGGTCGTTCGCGTTCCAGAGATTGAGATCGCCGACCTGCGGGCCCTCGATGCTGACGATGCGGAAGAAGTGGCCCGCCGGCACCTCGAACGCGCGCCCCTCGCGCGGCGGCACGATGGCCTCGGAGATTTTCGTGAGGTCGGCGCGGGCGTGCTTGTAGAAGGCGGCGTCATACCGCGGCAATCCCTCAACCGCGTAGACGATGACCGGCTTCACGCCGCGGCGTGCGTGCGCGTCCGTCGGCGCCCGCGTCTCGATCGTCCTGGTCATGGCTCCGCCTCCCGGTTTTGAGAAACGACTTTTATCATAGACCGGAAGAGAATGCGGAGAAGGCGCTCGCCCGAGAGATGGGAGATCAGCCGCCGAATTTCGACGGCAATCGAGCATTGCGTGCGTCGGGTCGACCCGCAGCCCGGCGAGCACAGCCTCGACCTCGCAGCGGGCACCGGGCGGTCCCCCTTCTCCGTGAGTTCCGCGTTCTCTGTGGCTCTTTGGCGAGACTTCTTTTGCTATGCCCCCGCCAGCGCGGCGTTCGCCTTCTCGAAGAGGCGCATGTTCTTTTCCACGTCGTAGCGCTGTTCGATCAGGCTCTCGGGGTCCCACTCGCTACGCTCCATGGCGAAGAAATCGCCGCCATAGACGTGGATCGCGCCGGTGAGCCGCGGGATCGGATTGGTGACGGAATGGATGATGTCGCGGCCCATGGGCTCGGCGTCGCTAAGGCATAGCGACTTGGCGCCGGCGGCCTCGATGTGTTCGCTCTTGCCCTCGGGCAGGCGTCGCCAAAAGATATTGTCCTCGCGGCCGGTATAAACGCCGATCACCGCCCACATGCGGTGGTTATGCGGCATGATCGTGAAGTGCGGCGGCCAGATCACGTTGAGAACGGTCAGATCCTCGCCGTGAAATAGCTTTTCGACGGCCCCGCGCTTGGGTTCGCCCAATCCCCTAAGGACGGCCGAAGGCTCCGCTACCGCGCGTGCCACAACCTCGCGCACGGATTTGTGCGTCGGGTCCGCTCGAACCGCCGCGCGGCAGTCGGCGATGAATTGCTGCAGGTCGAAGGACATGGGGTTACTCCTCGATCGAACTTCGCGATCGCGAAGCATACTCCTTTCCGCGCGCCGCTCCCATCTCGACCTTAGCGAGCGCCGTTCCGGTCCGGCTCTGGATGTCCCCATGATTGCGAAGTTCGCATCTGAGCTTGGCCGTTTGGTCATGCGAACTTCGGAATCGGGACACTAGCGCCAACATTCCACGCGGACCGTATATTTCTTGCCTTGCTGGACCACCGCCGCGGCGGTGCCGGCATGCGCGGTGATAGCGGTCATGTAGTGCACGTGATTGGCGTCGAGAAACTCACGCACGGTGCTCGTCTTGATCGCGAAGTTGACGTTCTGCGGAGCCACGCTCATGCCCATCTGCGTGGTCGAGGCAAGCACCGCCTGCACCACGCCGACCAGATTTCCGCCCAGGTCGAGCAGCGGCCCGCCGCTGTTGCCGGGCTGCACCGGCGCCGAGATCTGCAGTTGACGCGTGTCGTTGCGCAATCCAGCGAGCGCGCTCACTGTCCCCGTCGTCGCGATGACATCGGAGCTCAGCACGTCCGTCAGAGGGTAGCCAAGCGCCAGCACTTCGTCGCCCTGCTGAATGCCGGCGCCCTCGCGCAAGCGCACCGCGGCCGCAAAATGCCGGTCCGCTCTCAACACGGCCAAATCATTCTGCGTATCTTGAGCCAGGACGGTCGCATTGATCGATTCGCCGTTGGCAATCACGCGGGTTTGCACGCAGCCTTGAACCACGTGCGCATTTGTGAGAACGGTGCCTCCGGTATCGATGACGCCGCCGCTCCCGCTGGAACTTCGTCGAGCAGCATTTCCCGCCCCTCCCGGCAGCGGGCCGGCCGCCGGCGCGACACCGGTGCGAGCCGCGACGTCCAGCCGTGTCACCTGTTGTTGCAGCGCCTCGAGTATCGGCATATCCCCTCGTTCTTTTGGCGCCCCAGGGTCGGCGGTGACTGGCAGCGCCGCCGTTCCGCGCTTCTGCACGAACCAGTGACCGATCCACGGTCCGCTGAAGTCGGCGCCGACGGACTTGATTTGGAACCAAACGAGATAGTCGTAGCGGTCGAGGCTGGGCTGGATCGTGTCGTTCCGCTCGTCGACGGTCGCTTGCTCGAAGATGCGTGCCCGCACGATCTCGTCCGCGATATTGCGCAACAGCAACTGCTGGTACCTCGCGACAAAGGACAGCGAACCTTCATCAAAGGTCGTGCGTAGATTGCCGCGTACCCAGGGCAGCACGCGGGCGTTATCGGGGACAACGATCAACGCCTGCCCCTTGATGGGGTTCGCAGAGGGCGTGATTTTCTGGGCGCGCGCCGCCATATCCCGCTTGGCCGCCGCCAGGGCGGCATCGCCATCGGTGTACGTCTGTCCATTGTATTTGAAGGTCGCCGCCGGCGCGGGTCCCGCCAGGAGGCAGAGGAGCACGGCGGCGAAGAGCGTGCCTAAGCAAGCACTGGAAGTGAACGCAGCGACCCGGGCCCCCCTCTCCATCGGCACCTCCAGAACGCAATTCCGGGGAGAAATGTGCCCGAACCACTCTATCGTGAAAAGATCAAATCGAGCATGCTCGCAATCTCGTTGATTGCCTTCAACTCCAGGAAAATGCTCTAAACTCCGACCTTTCGCTGGGGACTGATGCCCATGAGCCGGCAAGACCTTTTTCCACCCATCGACCCCTATTCCTCGGGCAGGCTTCAGGTGGATGACACGCACACGCTCTATTGGGAGCAGTCCGGCAATCCCCAGGGACAGCCGGTGCTGTTCCTCCATGGCGGTCCCGGCGCGGGCGCGACACCCACGCATCGCCGCTTCTTCGATCCCGCCCACTATCGGATTGTGATCCACGACCAGCGCGGCGCCGGGCGCTCGACACCCGTTGGCTCGCTCGTGGGCAATTCGACCAGGCACCTGGTCGCGGATATCGAGCGGCTGCGGCGGCATCTGCGCATCGATCGCTGGATCGTCTTCGGGGGCTCTTGGGGTTCGACCCTGGGACTGGCTTATGCCGAGGCGCATCCGGAGGCGGTGCGGGCGCTGGTGCTGCGCGGCATATTTCTCTGCCGGCGCTCGGAGGTGGAGTGGTTCCTCTATGGCATCCGCACGGTCTATCCCGAACCCTGGCGGGCATTCGCGGGCTTCCTGCCCGAGGAGGAGCGCGGCGATATCCTCGCCGCCTATTACCGAAGACTGACCGACCCCGACCCCGCGGTTCACCTTCCGGCCGCGCGCGCCTGGAGCATCTATGAAGGCGCCTGCTCGACCTTGCTGCCGAGTCCGGACACGGTGGCGGCATTCGGCGAGGATCGCATGGCGCTCGGACTCTCGCGGATCGAAGCGCACTATTTCACGCACCACCTGTACACGCGGGAAAACGACTTGGTCGCGCATGTGGACCGCATTCGCCACATTCCCGCGACGATCGTGCAGGGCCGCTACGACATGGTCTGCCCGATCGTGAGCGCCGACGAATTGGCGCGTGCATGGGGCGAGGCTGAATACATCATCGCCCCCGATGCCGGTCACTCCGCCATGGAGCCGTCGATCCGGACGCGGCTCGTCTCGACCATGGAGCGCTTGAAGCGCTTGCCGTAGCCGAACGCATCCTTAATATGCGCGGAGTTGAGCGGGGGGTTGAGGGTGCGCATCCTACGGCGAGGGCTTGCCGCGGTTCTCTGTGCCGCAATGGCGCTTTTGACGAGCGCGGTGGCCAGGGCCGACAGCGGGGATCCTGACTATCTGGCGTTCGGCGCCGGCGCCTATGAGATCGAGCGGCCCGACCACGAAGCGCAGATTCGTGCCGAGTACCGCTTCGCCCAGGGCCTCTGGTACTTGAAGCCGATGCTGGGGGTGCTTGTCACGAACGAGAAGACCGTACTCGGCTATGGCGGATTCCGCATCGACATGTACTTGGCGCGGCATTGGGTATTGACGCCCAATTTCGCCTTCGGGGGTTTCTACCGCGGCGACGGTCGAGACCTTGGCTCGGCGCTCGAATTCAAGTCCGGCCTCGAACTTGACTACCGAATGGACGATCACACGCGAATCGGCGTCGCTTTCGACCACATTTCCAACGCGGGGATCACCAAGACCAATCCCGGGGCGAATTCCGCCGTTCTCTACTATGCGATTCCCATCAACTGGTTCAGCACGCCGAAGCGCTAATAATGCGCTAAGAACAATTTGCCACACTACGCTATTGACCTTGCTGCCCTGTGCGTTTCAATGATGGCAGGAGGCGGGAGCGACGATGAAACACGGTTGGCTACTGGCGGCGGCGCTCGGCGCGCTGATCGGCGCATCCGCGCCGACGGCGCAGGCGCAGGGCGAAAACCCTTATTCCGCGGGCTATTGCGAGCCCGAGGCCGGTATCAAACTGCTCTACACCAACCGAGCTTATAAGATCGAGCCAAAACCAATGGATGCGCCGCCGCTGTTCTACACCTACACGATACTGGCACCGGGCGGCGGCGCGCAGCATGTGGAGCGCCGCAGCCAGCTTCTGTTCGACGACGGCAGCGATCCCTGGAAGGTGCAGACCGGGGCCGACGAAGTCCGCTCCTTCTGGCCGCTGCAGCCGAGCAAGGAATTGACCCTCGATCGCAGTGATCCGAATACCGGCATGCATTCGGAGGTGAGCTTCTTCGTGCTGGGCCTCGAACCGATCGAGACCACAACGCACATCTATCGGAGCTGGAAAATCCGCCGGTTCGACCACAACAGCGACGGCACGCACTACTTCCAATTCCTCTGGTACTCGCCGGAGCTGTGCACCCTCTCGGCGTTCACGGACTCCCAGCAACGCATGGTGCGTCTACTGCGTGTCCTGAAGCCCGGCGACCGCGACTACGACCGGCCGCTCGAGGTCAAGAACCATCACCTCTTCTTCGCCGACAGCAATGAACAGGTGAAGTAGCCGCGCCCGTTCAGTCGCCGGCGTGCGCCGGCTCAGGCTTGAGCGGCATCGCGGCGAGCCAGCGCTCGAGTTCACGCGGATCGTCGAACAAGGTCGCAAGCTCGGCGCGCGCTTCTGCTTCATCCTGCAGCACCGATTCGACGATGCCCAAGCGTTCGTCGGCGACGCTGGTCGCGAGCTCCAGGCGAATGCCGTTGTTGTCGTAGAAATAGGCCGAGAGAAAGCGCCCACCCAAGGGCACCGGGCCAATGACGGGCACGCCGCATGTCTTGACGCGCTCGATCAGCGCGTCGAAATCGCGGCGCTTCACATGGAATGCCAAGTGCTGCATGCCGCCGGGCAAGTCGCGGTTCGAGCGGGCAAGCCCCTTCGGGTATTCAAAGAAGGCTAGCAGCGAGTCATTACCCATGTTGAAGAAGTAGTGCCGGAGATTATCGTAGGGCGGCTGGCCCCGGTCGCGCTCGAACGGGACGCGCCGCACATGGACGAGCTGCATGCCGAGGACGCGCGTGTAGAAATCCATCGTCGCCTTCATGTCCTCGGTGACGAGGGCGAGATGATCGACCCCGCGCACGGGCACAGTGCGAAGCTCGGGACGACGGTCGGCGCTGCTCATGCGGTGAGACTCCCTGCTGCCGCGGCCGCGAACTGCCGAAACCACCGTGGACGCCGCGCAGTGTACCCGCCGAAACGAAAGAGACTATGCGGGCTTTCTGAGAAACTGAAGGCTTTCGACCCCCGAGGGTTTGGTGGTCCAAACCTCGCTTTCGCCCAGCCGTGGTTTTGCTTTGTCCTTGAAGGTGATCGGCCGCGGTGTCGCAATGAGCAGCGTGATCTGTCGCGCTCCGACCAGATTGATCATTTGGAAACCCTGGTGATCGATGATCCACCAGCCGTCGATCGCCTTTGGCCTGCCTCTGCCGCGAAGCGAAAGCGTGATCGTCGTGAGAACGCCCTCCGCGTATGTGGGAGCAATCGGCTGCAGCTCCGGGAAATACGCGTTCGGAGAGGAATGGTCGAACCAATACTTCGTGAGATAGGCCGCAACGGCCCTGGCGTGCTTTGGGTCCTGATAGATGGGCGCGAATAAATTCTTGGCGAAGGCGTCGGCGAGACCGTCAAAATCCTTCCCGCGCAGCGCTTCGATTCCTTCCTGCAGCTGCTTCAGCAGCGCTCGGCCGTCGGCATGGCGCGACATCGCATCAAGGCACTCGGGGATCGATCCCTTGATGGCAGGAGCGGCGATTTTTGCTGGATCCATGGTATATTCCCCTCCCTATTTCTATCTTGCGGTTAATCAGGCTCGCACAAGCACACGCGAAAGTCAAAATGCCAGTTCCCTTGCCAGCCCTCGCGCCTCGATCAGGTCGAGCGTCTCCGCACCCTCGTCGAACGTGCTGAGGCAGCTCTGCAGGAGTTCGTGCGCTTGGCGGGCATCTCGGCTCTTCAACAGCCGGGCATAACTCATGACCGCCCGGAGTTCCAGCGACCGGGCTTTTTGCCGCCGTGCGATCTCCAAGCTCGAAAGGAACGCGGTCTCTGCCGCCTCGGGGTCCGCTGGAGCAGCGATCAGGAAAGCCTCGCCGCGCACCCTCTCAATCTCCGCATCCCAAAACAGCATGGCCCGGCAATTCCTCGCTTTTGCCTTTCCCAGAACCCGAAGCGCCTTATCGGATCGCCCCAGCCGAACGTAAAGCTCCGCCAGGCGCGCATAAAATCCGGGCAACGTATTCACTGTTCCGGTATTAATGATCGCGGCCAAGCCTTCCTTCATCTGTTCGATCCCGGCGCGCAGCGACTGCTCGACGGCATTTGCCCAACCCAGATGCGTGATCGCCAGCGCCTCGTAATAGTTGTAGTGGTTGCGGCGCGAAATGACGACGAGCTCCTCGGCAAATTGCTTGGTCAACGCCGCATCGCCGCGATTCTGATGGATCCTCACGGCATAGGTGAGGGCACTCACGAAGCTGTGCACGTGGGAGGAATCACTCGTGCGGGCGCGCGCGATCGCCAGGTTGCTCTCGATCATGGCTTTGGCTCGGTCGGGATATCCGAGAAACCAGAGCGTGTAGGCAAGGAATGAAGCGCAGAAAGTGCCGGGGTTCTGTCCATGGGTGAAGAAATGCGGATGATCGGTTTCCGGCCGGCTGAGGGCCACGCCGCGCTCGAATGCCCGCCGCGCCGCCTCGAAGTCGCCGATCTGAAATTGCACCATTCCTTCCGCCAGATGGGCGTCCACGTACGGTCGGTCAGGGTGGTACTGCGCATGCTCGAACAGACCGGCCACGATATCAGTCGTGGCGTCCATTTCGCCCTTAACGTAGTTGCATTGCATCAGGCCCCATTCGATGTTGAAGCGTCGGCTTGAATCGCCGGTTCTTTGCGAGAGCTCGCGTGCCTTCAAATATTGTTCTTCCGCGATCGGGGCCGCGTATCCGTATATTGATCGAAGCGCGGCTGCGAGTTCGAGCGTCAGGTCGAGCTCCAATCTCATCCGCTCCGGCGGATCAGTCACTTCGTCGAGAACGTCGATGGCGCATTGCAGGAGGTTGGCCGCCTCCGTATGCGCCGATCGGATGAACGCCTGTTCAGCCGCCCGCCTCCAACAGGCGATCGCTTCGCGCGGAGCGCCGCCCAATGCATAATGCTGCGCGATGACCTCGTCCATCCCGGAAGCCGAACCGCGCCCGTCACGATCGAGCTTTTCCGCAATCTTAAAATGTATCTCTCTGCGCCGGCTTCGAAGCAGCGATCGATAGGCGGCATCCTGGAGCAATGCGTGCTTGAACTGATATGTGTACTTGGAGGGCGATCCGACCCGGGTGACGATGTCGGACTTCAGCAATGCTTCAAGGCCATCCTGCAGGCGGGGCGCCGGCAGGTTCGAGACGGTCGACAAAAGATCAAGCGAGAAGTCGTGTCCGATCACCGCAGCATGCTGCGCCACCTCGTGCGCCGAGCCCGCCTGGTCGAGACGCGACATCAGCGCGTCCATCAATGTGCTGGGAATTCCGACCGTCGATTGAACTCTTGCAGAAGAGCCGCGGTCATGGGCGCGGCCTGAGGCAGATTCGACCCAGCCCTTGGTCAGTTCCTCGATGTAAAGGGGGTTCCCCTCGGCCTTTCGCAACAGCGTCTCGACCACGGGGGCCGGCAGCGAACGTCCCTTCGCGACCGCTGCGAGCAGGTGCGTGGACTCCCTTTCACCGAGCTCTAACAGGTCGCAAATCTTCACATGGGGCGATGTGGACCAAGTCGCCGGTGCGGCTCCCGGACGGAGCTCGGCGTCGCGACCGGACGAAGCGCCCGCGCGCAGCGTTGCAATGATCAACGCGCGACTGCTTTCCGCCCAACCGACCAAACGCTGGAGTAGCAGCTCCGAGGTCGGGTCCAGCCACTGCAAGTCCTCGAAAATCAGCAAAACCGGTCCGGCCAAGGTCAGCGCACCGAACCATCGCACAAGAGCGTCAAGTGTTCGCCCCCGCTTTTCGGTCGGCCCCATCGCCGGCATGGACGCCGGCCGGCCGGTTCGAAGCGGGATCAAGTCGGCAAGGAGCGCGATTTCGTCATCGGGACCCGACGCAAGAGATCGCAATTTGTCGAGTTTCTGCTCAGCTGTTTCCGCGCCAGCCAACGCGAACTGACGCTCCAATTCTCGAATGATCGGATAGAGCGAGGTATTGGAATGAAACGGCGAGCATTGAAATGACAACGTGCGCGCCGGCGCGGTGCCGGGGTCGTCGGCCGATTGTTCGCGAAAGGCCGCGACAATTCGCGACTTTCCAATTCCGGCCTCGCCGCGCAGCAGAACCGCGCCGCCCTTGCCCAAGAGCGCAGCCTGCCAGCTCTCTTGGAGCAGCCCGATCTCCATCTCGCGGTTCACCAGCGGTACAAGCTGGGCGCCTCGCGCGGAGAACCGGCTTTCGATCTTCTCGAACAGCACCTGCCAGGCCTGTGTCGGCTTGTCGATGCCTTTCAGTGACACTTCGCCGAGATCACGAAACTCGAAGCGATCACCGACGAGTTGCTTGGTTTCGTTCGCGACGACGATGGCATTGGGACTCGCCAGTCCTTGCAGTCTCGCGGCGAGATTCGGTGCCTCGCCCATGACCGCGTCCTGCTCTCGCGGCCCTCCCTCGATGTCGCCAACCACGACAAAGCCCGTGGCGACGCCGATCCGCACCGAAAGCTCGACGGCGCTCTTCGACCCAAAACCCGCATTGAGGTCCGCCATGGCATCGACGATCCCGAGGCCCGCGCGGATGGCCCGTTCAGAGTCGTCCTCGTGCGCCTGCGGGTAGCCAAAATAGGCGAGCAGTCCATCGCCGATAAAGCGGGCCACGAATCCGTCGTATCGTTTGATCGGCAAGGTGCACGCAAGCCGGTAGGTACTGACGACTTCGCGCAGATCCTCCGGATCGAGGCGCGCCGCAAGCCGCGTCGAATCGATCATGTCGCAAAACAGGAGCGTCAATTGCCGTCGCTGGCCTTCGCGCAAAGGGGGCCAGGGCTGCGTTTCATTGCCCGCATTTTGCGCCGTCAGCTTTTGCATCGCCCGGAGGAAGATTCGGCGGTGACCGAGAGAGAGTCCGAGCTCCCTCAGGTCGTCATCCGCAAGGGTCGGCAGAATGTGGAGGTCGATATTCTCGCGAATAAAGACCGATGCGTATTGGCCCAACCCGATGCTTTCGAGCCAGAGCGAAATTTCATTCATTGCGTTCAGCCCTGACCTCTCCCAAATCAAAGCTGCCGGATATTCGCAACTATGGCGCCATAGAATCGGACTGTCGACTGTCTTGGAGAATCAGCGCCGTCCAAGCGCATCGTCGGTCAAAGTCGCTGCTACCATTCATTAAAGCGATTCGCCGGCTGACGGCGAGCATCGGCCGACGGAGATCATGACCTCGCACGCTAAGCGCGATCGACGATGCGCTGCAAGGCCTCGGCTTTCTCGATCACAATGCTCCCGGGCGAGAGCCGCAGCAATCCGTCGCGCTGCCACGCCGAGAGCTGGCGGTTGATGCTCTCGCGCGAGGTTCCCATCATCGCCGCAAGCTCCCCCTGAGTCGGCGCGCTTTCGATCTTGGCGGCGCCGAGCGGCGGCTCCCCCGCGATCCCCGCGAGGGTGAGCAGGCGCTTCGCGAGCCGCGGCGCCAGGTCCATGAGCGCCAAATCCTCCACTTGCTCCGTGGTGCGGCGCAGCTTGGCGCAGAGCGCCACCAGCAGCTTGATGCTGATCGGGGGATGCCGCTCCAGATAGGGCAAGAAGTTGCGCCGATCGATCGTCATCAACTCCGTGTCCACCGCCGCGACCACATCCGCGGTTCGCTCGCCGCCATCGAGCAACGCGATCTCGCCGAAAATCTCTCCCTCACCCAGACGCGTCAGGATGATCTGACGGCCATCGGCGCCGGTCACGGAGATCGTCACCTCGCCCGAGAGGATCGCCATCATGCCCGCGCCCGGTGCCCCCCGCAGGCAAATCGTGTCGCCCGCGCGAAACCGCGTCATCCGCGCATGGGTGAGCAGCTCGTCGAGCTCCGCCTCGGTTAGGTCGCGGAACAGATAGTGCTGGCGCAGCACATGTCGTCTTGCGGTGAGGCCGGGCGCCGGCAATAGCCTGCATCCTCCAAGGCGATGAAACCCGGCGATGCCGGGCGGAAGATCGCCTTCGAGTCTAAAGCAGGTTCCCGCGAGAATGAACCGGAACCTGCTAAAATCAGCAGCAATGCCAGCTATCGGCGCGCCGGTCGAAATTAAGATTCTCGCGTTCCTTTACCGCATCGGGCATGTGCCCGATTTTGAGAATTTCATCACTCTTACGCTGCTGTTCCGGGATGTCCGTTGCATCCATGTGGGGCCGGGGCCCTCTCACCAGCTCGCCAGCAACAGGAGGGCGCTCGCGACCGCAAGTACGATCGCCCAGCCGCAAAGCGCGGCCGTGCCGGTGGCCGCGTGTTCGGTCGTAAACGACCGATCCCGGTCTCGCTCTCGCTCGAGGCTCTGATAGCGGATCATGGTCTCCTCCACGCAGTCGGATCACATGAATGCGAAAATAGGCATCCTGCCGAAGATCTCGTGTGAGGAAGCGCACAGAATCCGCTGCAAAATTGGCGCGCGCCAAAACTGTGATCTCGCGCACACCGGCGGCCCGGACGGAAACCGGGGTCGATCCCGCACGGGAATCTTGTTCACGGGAAAGATCAACGCGCTCGCTTGACCTGGTGCGTCCGCTGTCACAAGTTTATAAGACAACATTGAAGGAGAACCGCATGCGCAGACTTCTCCTTGTTCAAGCGACGGTGATGCTGGCGCTCGCTCTTGCTTCCGCCTCGGCTGTTGCCAAAGGCAGCGTCGCGGACGCGATCGCGCGTGCGAACCAGGCGTGGCTAGCAGCGTACAGCGCCCACGATTCGGCGAAGCTGGCGGCGCTCTACGCGAGCGATGCCGCAGCTTTGCCCCCGGGCGCGGACATGGCGAGCGGTCGCGCCGCGATCCAGAAATTTTGGCAAGGCGCCATGGACGCCGGCCTTACCAACGTGATGCTTCACACGCTCGACGTGACGTCGAGCGGCAACTTGGCTTCGGAGACGGGACAGTTCTCTCTGGACGCTCCCGGCAAGGACGGCAAGCTCACCACCGTTTCCGGCAAATACGTGGTGGTCTGGAAGCGCGTCAAGGGTACCTGGCAGCTCTTCCGCGACATCTGGAACGAGACGCCGGCGCATTGATGCGCCGGCACCTCGCCGCAGGCGCATTGCGGGTTAGCCCAGGACCTCCACCTTGCCGGTCGCGAGGTCGTAGAAGCCCGAGACGACCTTGAGCTGGTTATTCTTGACGAGCTCGGCGAGGACAGGTGAAGCCTCGCGCAGCATCGCCGCCTGGATCTTGGCATTGGCTTTGGCGACGGTATCGACATTGCTGCCGGCCTGATCGACCGCGGGACGAATAAAGCGATAGAGCGTACTGATCTGTCCGGGCACCGCCTTGGCGCCGATCGCCGCCGCGATTGCGCCACAACCGCCGTGCGCCAGCACCAATATTGCTTTCGTCCCGAGGACCGCGGCACCGAATTCGAGGCTGGCGATGATCTCCGCGCTCGCCACGTTGCCGGCGACGCGCGTCACGAACACATGCCCGATGGCCTGGTCGAAGACCAGTTCCACGGGCACGCGAGAATCGGCGCAAGAGAGTACCGCCGCGAACGGCTCCTGTTTGTCGACGGTTTTCTGCTTGAGGATATCGAGGTCCTCGGCGGTGTGAGTCATGCGGCCTTCGACGAAACGACGGTTGCCGTCGGCCAGTTCTTGCAAGGCCTGATCGGGCGTGAGCGGGTTCGCCGCCATCGCGGAGGGCGCGATTGCAATATCGAGAATGGCGGCCGATGCCGCGCCACCGACGGCACCCACCGCCGCTCGCTGTAGAAAACCGCGCCGCGAGAACGGGGCGGCGCCGCTTGAATGGTCATGAACTCCCTGGTCGAGCGTGGAGCCACATGCGCAAATCGGATAAGAACCCGTCGGGCGTATCATTGGCCATGCTCCTTGCGGTGAAATCTGCCGGGCAGCGTGCGACCGGCTTCAAGAGCGGCAGCCTACTCCTTAAGCAGCTCCCCCAGCCAGCAAGCCATTTGGGCGATGGGGAACATGCGAAGGCTCCATCGTTGATACAAGCTGGGTTGATACAAGCCGGCGTGCGCCGCACGCATCACAACGCCGTGCGGACGGCTTGGCGGTCTCGTTCCGGCTGCTACACTAACCGGAGCTACGGACGGAGGATGACTCATGGCCGTCTATACCCTGCATATCAACGGCGTGGAGCATCGGGTCGACAGCTGGGATCCGGAACAACCGCTCCTCTATACGATCCGCAACGCAGTCGGCCTTACCGGCACCAAGTTCGGCTGCGGTCTTGCGCAATGCGGGGCCTGCACGATGCTGATGGACGGAGACCCCGTTCGCTCCTGTTCGGTCTCGGTGCGCGACGCCGCGGGCAAGACGATCACCACCATCGAGGGGTTGGGCTCGCCCCAGCAGCCCGACTTCGTGCAAGCCGCCTTCATCGAGGAGCAGGCGGCGCAGTGCGGCTATTGCACGGCAGGCATGGTCATGGCGGTGAAGGCGCTGCTCGCCCGCACACCGAAGCCGACCCCTGACCAGGTCAAGGAGGCGCTCGCCGGCAACCTCTGCCGCTGCGGCACTCACACGCGCATTGTCCGCGCGGCGCTTCGCGCCGCCGGGAGCATTTGAGGAGCGCCCCCATGACGATGATGCCCGATCTTTCACGTCGTGCGCTGCTCAAGGCCGGGGGCGCGCTGGTGGTGGGCTACTCCCTGGCGGGGGCGCGATTAGCGGCGGCGCAAGCCGCCGATAGCGGGCACCCGATCGGCAAGACCGTCGATCCCCACGAGGTCGACGGCTTTCTCGCGATCCATCAAGACGGCGCGCTGACCGTCTATAGCGGCAAGGTCGATCTCGGCACCGGCTATCGCATTGCAGTGCGACAGATGGTGGCGGAAGAGCTGGAGATCCCGGTCGAGCGCATCGCGCTAGTCGAGGGCGACACGGCACTCACGCCCGATCAGGGTCCAACGGCCGGCAGCTCCGGCATCATGCGCGGCGGCGTGCAGATTCGCCAAGCCGCGGCAACCGCGCGTCAGGCATTACTGAAGCTCGCCTCGGCAAAGATGAATGTCCCCGTCGAGAATCTCGGGGTGCTCGACGGCGCGGTGATCCCCAAGGGCTCGACCATCGGCGTCACCTTCGGCGCGCTGATCGGCGACCAGCGGTTCGAGCTCAAGCTTGACCCCAAGGCGCCGCTCAAGGATCCGAGGACCTATGCCGTCGTCGGCCAAACGCTGAAGCGTCCTGATATGGCGGAGAAGGTGACGGGGCGGCACGTCTACATGCACGACTTCAAGCTCGCGAACATGCTGCACGGCCGCGTCTTGCATCCGCCGGCGGTGGGCGCGACGCTTGCCGAGGTGGATGAAGCCTCGATCGCGAAAATTCCGGGTGCGCGCGTCATCCGCATCGAGAATTTCCTTGGCATCGTCGCCGAGGACGAGTGGTCGGCGGTGCGTGCCCAGCGCGAGCTTAAGGCGCGTTGGACCGGCGGCGGCGGACTTCCCGGAAATGACGGGCTGATCGACGCGATCCGCCGGGCGCCGGTCATTGCCGAAGAGGCGATCGAGACCCGCGGTGATGCCGCGGGTGCACTCAAGAGTGCCGCCAAAACCCTGCGCGCGACATACTTCTGGCCGCCGCAGACCCATGGTTCGATCGGCCCCTCCTGCGCGGTCGCGGAGTTCCGCGACGGCACCGCGACCATTTGGACCGCCTCGCAAGCGACGCACAAATATCGTGAGCATTTCGCCACGATCTTCGGTTTGCCGCCGGAGAAAGTACGCCTCATCTATCTCGACGGCGCCGGCTGCTATGGCATGAACGGCCACGAGGATGCGGCGGCTGACGCGGCGCTGCTTTCGCGCGCAACGGGGCGCCCCGTGCGCGTGCAATGGATGCGCGAGGACGAGCACGGCTTCGACCCCAAGGGACCGCCGCAGCTCCTCGATCTAGAAGCGGGACTCGATCAAGATGGGCGCATTATCGCCTGGGCGAGCCATCTGCATATTCCGCAGGCGACCAAGGGACTGGCCAACATCCCGCTGCTGTCGCCAGCCGCCGCGGGTCTTGCGCAAAAACCGGGCATCGGCACCGGACTGATCTCGCAGAATGGCGACCCGTCCTATCCGGTGCCGCATGTGGCGGTAACGGCGCATTGGCTCAAGGACACGCCACTTCGTCCCTCGAACATTCGTGCGCCCGGCAAGATCGGCAACTGCTTTGCGGTCGAGGGCTTCGTCGACGAATTGGCGGAAGCAGCCCAGGTCGATGCGCTGGAATTCCGCCTGCGCACGCTCGAGGATCCTCGCGCCATCGCGGTGCTGAAGCGGGTTGGCGAATTGATGCAATGGGAGCCGCGCGTTAGCGCCACTGCACGTTCTTCGGCAGGCAGTCTCGCTCACGGCCGCGGCGTCGCTTACATCCGCTACAAACAGTCCGAGAATTATGTGGCCATGGGCATCGCGGTGACGGTCGATCGCGGCTCGGGCACGGTTCAGGTAACGCGCGTCGTTTGCGCGCATGACTGCGGGCTCGTCATCAACCCCGACACCACCAAGAACCAGATCGAGGGCTCTATCGTGCAGACCTTGAGCCGGGCACTGTTCGAAGAGGTGACGTTCGATCACGACCGCGTCACCAGCGTCGATTGGGCGAGCTATCGCATCCTCAAATTCCCGGAGGTGCCGGAGATCGTCGTCGATCTGCTGCTGCACCAGGAGCTGCCGCCTCTGGGCGTCGGCGAAGCGGCGGCGGCGCCGGTCGCGGCAGCGCTCGCCAATGCCGTCTTCGACGCGACGGGAGCGCGGCTCAGAACCGTGCCCTTCACCCCCGATCGCGTGAAGGCGGCGTTGGCGCGCGGTTGAGGTGTGCTTTCGTCGTCGATACGCGCGTAATCGAGCGTTGCATCGACCCGTCAAATTGGCTAAGGAGGAATTGGCGGACAAAACGCGGGGGGAGTGCGTGCAGAACGCAAGGCTGGGGATTGCGTTATTTCTTGCGGTTTCCACGTTAATTTCGACTGCGGCTCAGGCGCTCAACTGCGTGCAATTCGTGCGCGCGAGCACGAGCTTCGATCTCTCAGGCAATGCTTGGCAATGGTGGGAGCACGCGGCTGGCGTCTATCAGCGCGGCGGAGATCCGCGCGCACGATCGGTGCTCGTGTTCAAGCAGACGCCACACATGCGCGCGGGCCACGTGGCCGTCGTGGCGCGCGTGCTCGACGAGCACACAATTTTGCTCGATCACGCCAATTGGGGTTATGGCCACGGCGAGAAAGGCCGTGTCGATCGCGGCATTGCGGCGATCGACTGCTCGGAGCGCGGCGATTGGTCCGCCGTTTGCGTCTTCAACAAGAAGTACGGCGTCTACGGCGCGCCTTATCCGACCTACGGATTCATCTATCCGCGAGATTTCGTCGCCGACGTGCCGTAAGCCAAGTTTCTACGCATACCGTGCAAGCTCGGTCCGGCTCATGAAGATCATGGCAATGCCGGCGACCAATGCCGGTATCGTCGCCAGCAGGAACAAGTCGCTGGGCGCCCATTTGAGCTGCAGCAGCACACCGCCGATATAGGGACCGACGATCGAGCCGATGCGGCCAATGCCGAGCCCCCAGCTCACGCCGGTCGAGCGCACCGACGTCGGATAGAGGCGCGCCGCGAGTGCGTTGATCGATGACTGCGCGCCGACCACGGTGAACCCCGTGAGAAAAATCGTGAGCACCAGCAGCGGCAGCGATGCGCCGGCCCAGGCGATCGATGCGATCGCGGCCGCGGCCGCAAAATAGGCTCCGATCACCAACCGGTAAGGCTCGCTGCGGTCGATCAACCATCCGAGCGCCACGGCGCCAACGGTGCCGCCGCCGTTGAAGAGCGCGGCGGTCCATATGGAGTGCTCGGCCGAAAGCCCGACTTGGCCCAGCAGCAGCGGCAACCAGCTCACAAAGAAGAAGATGATGAGCAGGGTCATGAAGAATGCGACCCAGAGCAGCAACGTTCCGGACCCGCGTCCAGACCGGAAGAGGTGTGCGACCGGAATGCCCTCGAGGGTCTGCTCGCTCAACACCAACGGCGCCTTGCCGAGGGCGGAATTGAAGGCGATCCGCCGCAGCGTCCGGGCGGCGCGTTCGAGGTCGCGGCCCCGCACCACCTGGAATCGCACCGATTCCGGCAGCAGCATGCGCGCAATCGGCAGGAGCAGCAGCGGCGTGATGCCGCCGACCACGAACACGCCTTGCCATCCGAAGCGCTCGATCAGCGGCACGCTCACCAACCCCGCCAGCACATTGCCAATGGGAAAGCCCGAGAACATCAGAGTGATGAGCGTCGTGCGCAGTCGCTTGGGTGCGAACTCCGCGGTGAGCGCGATGGTGTTGGGCATCGAGCCACCGAGACCAAGGCCGGTCAAGAAGCGCAGCACGGAAAGGCTCACGATCCCGCTCGCGAAAGGACTCGCGAGCATCGCGAGACCGAAGCCCGCGACTGACACCAGCATTACGGTCTTGCGTCCGAAGCGGTCGGCCGCCGGCCCGCCCGCAAGTGCGCCCAGCATCAGCCCGACCAGCCCCCAAGTGAACACCCACTTGAAATTGGCGCCGATCGCGGGGCCGACGATGCCCCACTCCTTGGCGATCGCCGGGACGACGTAACCGATCATCTGCGCGTCGAAGCCGTCCAGCATCGCGATCGCGCCGCAAACCGCGAAGATCGCCATCTGGAAGCGGCTTACCGGAGCCTCGTCCACGAAATCCGAGACGTCGATCGGTCGGAGCGCCACTGTTTCCCCCTTCCGGCCGTTTACGCAGGCCTTGGTGAGCACTCTATTCAGCGGCCCTCAATCGCAGCAAGAGGCGCCGCTCAATAGCAGGAGATAAGAGACTTTGTTGTCGTTCTCTAGCGCCGAGGCGCTGGCGCCGTCTTGAGCCATTCCCGCGCCGCCGCCTCCATGGTGCGGAACTGCGCACCGCGCGCACGCAATTTCTCGATCAGGCGTTCGAGCATCAGCATGCGATGCCCGCGCCCGATCACGAAGGGATGGCACGTATAGGTCAAGATTCCCCAATCCATGATCCCCGTCATGTAGTCGAAATCGTCATACCAGTTTTCCAGCACGCCGCTCGCCGCCTTGAGGCCGGGTGCGAGCGACGTCGGCATGCGCATATATTCGAAGTGCGGGTAGTCGTCGGTGGACCAGCTTATCGGCATCTCCACCAGCTCGGTCTCCGGGCCGAACTGCGCCGGTTTCTCCAGCTCGATTACGTCGCCAATGCGCGCGCGATAGGGCAGATAATCATGCCCCATCAGGCTGCTGTCATAGAGGAAACCATGCTTCAGCAGGAGTTCGAGGGTATGCGGGCTCAAATCCCAGGACGGCGAGCGGTAGCCGCGCGCGGGCCCGCCCGTGAGCATCCGGATCGCTTCGTTGCCGCGCGTCAGGTTCCATTCCTCCTGCTCGCGATCGAGATTGGCAGGTGGCACATGCGTCCAGCCATGATGGCCGATCTCGTGTCCCGCCTCGGCAATGCGGCGGCACTGCTCGGGATATGTTTCTATGGTGTGGCCGGGGATGAACCAGGTCGCGGGAATCTCGTAACGCCGCAGCAGATCGAGGAGGCGGAGCGCCGCCACGGCGCCGAATTCGCCGCGCGAGATCGGCGTCGGCGTCGTGAGGCCGCGCGCGATGAAGCCCGACATGGCGTCGAAATCGAAGGTGAGGCAGACGATATGGGTGCTCATGTGGCTCTCCGCGATATCCCGTGTCTCAGCTTACCGGGCGCATCGTCGTCACGGAAGTTATCAGTTGTCAGTCGTCGCTTATCGGGTCAGCTTCAGCTTCGTGGTTGGAACCGAGAACCGACCGCTGAGCACTGACGACTGAAAACTAATGAAGCTCTGGGCGATCAGCGACCTGCACGTGGCGAGCGATGTCAACCGCCGGGCCGTCGCGGCTCTCGGTGCGCGCCCCGACGATTGGCTGATCCTCGCCGGCGATATCGCCGACACCATGAGCGACCTCGGCTTCGTCTTCGCGACCCTGGCGCCGCGCTTTGCAAGGCTGATCTGGACGCCCGGCAACCACGAGCTTTGGCGCGAGAACGATGCCGCCGACGCGCCTGGCGGCGTCGAGCGCTATAAGGCGCTTGTCGAACTCGCCCGCAGCCACGGGGTCATAACCCCCGAGGATCCCTATCCCGATTGGCCAGGGAGCGGCGTCAGGACGGTGATCGCGCCGCTGCTCACGCTCTATGACTATAGCGTGCGGCCGCCCGATGTCGGACGCGGCGAGGTCGTGGCGTGGGCAGCGCAGCAAGGCATTTTCGCGACCGACGAGCGCCGCCTCGATCCCACCCCCTATGGCGACATCGTCGAGTGGTGCCAGGTACGACTCACCCTCACGGCTCGGCGGCTCGCGGAGATTCCCGAAGACCGCCGGACCGTGTTGATTAATCACTACCCGCTGCGGCCGGAAGACGTGATCTTGCCGCGCAAACCGCGCTATGCGCCCTGGAGCGGCACGCGCGCGACCGCCGATTGGCATCGCCGCTTCCGCGCTCGCGCCGTCGTCTATGGCCACCTCCACGTGCGCGCGAGCCGTTTCGCGGACGGCGTCCACTTCCAGGAAGTGTCGCTCGGATACCCCCGCCACTGGGATCCCGCGCGCGGCATCGATTCCTATGTGCGGCGCATTTTGTGACGCCGATAGTGGAGCGTTGATTTATCTCTTCAATTGATGGCACAACGATAGAGAGTAATGCCATCCCTGTCGCAAACAGGTTTGCGATGACCTCCACTTTCAAAGTGTTCATCTCTTCGCCGAGCGACGTGGCGGGCGAACGCGAGATAGTCCGGCAAGTAATCGGTCGTCTCAACGGCGAATTCCGCGGGACCTATGAGTTCCGAGCGATTGACTGGCAACAGTCCTACTACACGGCGACCAGCGATTTTCAAAACCAAATACCTCGACCCTCCCAATCCGACGTCGTCATCTGCATTCTCTGGAACCGTCTGGGCAGCCCATTGCCGCCCAATCGCTATCGGCGCGCCGATGGGTCGGCCTATTTGAGCGGAACGGAATTCGAGTTCGAAGACGCGCACGCGGGCGCGCTCGCAACCGGCGGAATTCCAGATATTCTCGTTTACCGCAAGCTGGCGGATGCACCGGTTCCGACCAGCGATCGGAGAGCGAGGGAAGAAGCGCACACGCAGTATTTGGCGCTCGAGACATTCTGGACGCGCTGGTTTCGCTCCGAAGAAGGGCATTTTACGGCCGCGTATAAGACCTTTCACGCGCCGGAGGAGTTTAGCGCCTCAATCGAATCTGACTTGCGGGCGTGGCTTGCCCGCCATGATCAGGTTGTTTGGCCCGAGGCAAAAGGGTCCCCATTTCGCGGCCTTGAACCCTTCGACGAATCGCATTCGAGCGTGTTCTTTGGTCGGCGTCGAGTGATCGAGCAACTGCGGGCCCGACTGATCAAGGCAGACCTGAACGGCGTGCCCTTCTTGCTCTTGATCGGCATGAGCGGCGCTGGAAAGTCATCGCTTGCTCGCGCTGGGCTGGCCGCCCGGCTGATCATGCCTGGCGCCGTCCCGGACGTCGATGTCTGGCGCCGCCTGATCGTGAGGCCGCATGAACTCGGGCCGCATCCGGTCGCGGGATTGGCGTCCAAGCTTTACGATGCGATACCCGAGCTGAAAAACGGCGATTACGGGCAGCCCGATGAATTTGCCAAACTGATCACGGCAAATCCGGATGCCGCGATCGTTCCACTTAGATCGGCTCTGGCTCGGGCTTCCGACGCGGAACGCCGGAGGACCGGCATTGAACGCCAATTGGGTGCGCGCCTTCTTCTCGTGCTTGACCAGCTTGAAGAACTCTTTGCGCTCGATCCCGCCGAGCGTGCTCGGCTAACAGCCTTCATCGACCACCTGGTGAAGAGCCGGACCACTTGGGTCATAGCGACGATGCGAAGCGATTTCTATGCAGCGCTTCAGGAAATTCCCGAGCTGTTGAACTTAAAGCAGCTCGGGGGGCAATTCGATGTCGTGCCGCCAGGACCGTCGGACATCCGCGACATCATCGAAGGTCCGGCGCGCGCCGCCGGACTCGTCTTCGAGAAACTCGATACGGGCGAGGGCGTCGACGAGGTGCTGGAGAAGGCGGCGACAACGCCGGGCGCTTTGCCGCTCCTTCAGTTCACGCTCGACGTTCTCTATGAGCGGCGCGTCGAAGGGCGGCTTACGGCGGCGGCGTATCTGGAGCTCGGGGGATTGGCCGGAGCCATTATGTCCGTGGCGAATACGACCTTCGAGAAACTGGCGCCCGCTGAACAGGCCGCGTTGCCAGACCTGCTCTGGGCTTTGGTCGACCACCCGCTGGCCGAGGACCAGCGCCCAACGCTCCGCACCGCGCTCCTGTCGAGTGTGACCCGCGACCAAGCGGCAGCGGCATTGGTGCATGCGCTTGTCGACAGTCGATTGCTGGTCGTCGGGCGCGAAGGGGTCGAGCCGATGCTGCGGCTGGCGCACGAAGCGCTTATCCTTCATTGGCCGCGCGCACGGGAACTTGTTGCCGCCGACCGCGAGTTGTCGCGAGTTCGTCAGCGCGTGGAAGGAGATGAAAGTTATTGGCGCCGGCACGATTGCGCACCGGATTTCTTGTTGCCCTCCGGAAAACGACTTGCCGAGGCGAGCGACTTGCTGGCGCGACGGCGTGCGAGCCTGAAAGACGGGGTAATCGGCTTTATCGAGGCCTCGGAAGCAGCAGAAAGGAATCGACTCGAGGCCGAGCGCGCGCGCGAACTGGCGCGCGAACGCGAGCGCGTGGAAACCATGGAAAGAGCGGCCCGCGAGCGACTTGAAATCGAGGCAAAAGGCGCACGCCGGCTCGCTCGACGGACCCGCTGGGCCGCGATCGCTCTCGCCGTCCTTTTAGCCGGCTCGATTGTTTCGGCCGTCATCGCCCAAGCGGAGCGGCACAGAGCGCAACTCAGCTATGAAGCGGGCCTTGGAGCGGCGGATACCTTGATCAACAAGGTCGTGCTGCCACTCCGCGACACGACGGCCATACCCGTTGAGGTGCGGCGCCAGATCCTGGAGGAAGCGGAAACCGCCTACGAACGGCTGATCGGAGCCGCGGACAACACAGCCGAGCTTCGGCTGCGGCGCGCGAAGGTCCTGATGGAAATGGTGGACGCATACTCCGCTCTTTCCGATCTCGATACCGCCCTGAAGCGAGCGGAGATGGCGCGTGCGATCTACGTTGATCTATCGACGGCAGATCCTTCGAACTCCGAACTGCTGGGCGAGCTGTCGCGTGTCTGGGCGCGCATCGGCGAAATCAAATTGGATCAGCGGGACCAAACCGGCGCCATGGAAGCCGATCAGGCCGCACTCAAAATCGCGCAGCAACTGACGCAGCAGCATCCAGGGGACCGGCAATGGCAACGCGATCTTTCGATTTGCTGGGACCGCATAGGCGAGCTCAATCTCGCGTCGGGCGATCGACCGGCGGCGCTTGCCGCCTATCAGCAATCGCTTGAAATCCGCGAGCAGGTAGCAGCCGGCGACAAGACGAATCCGGGCTCGCAGCGCGATCTTGCCATCGCATGGCAGCAGATCGGCGAGGTGCGGCGCGGCGATGACCTGCCTGGAACCCTCGACGCATTCGAGCACGAATTGCAGATCTTTCAGACGCTGGTCAAGCGCGACGCCGCCAACTCGCAGTGGCGGCGCGATTTGGCCTTCACATGGAGCGAAATCGGCGACGCGAAGTCGGATGCCGATGATTGGCAGGGCGCGCTCTCGGACTTCCAAGCGGAGCTTGCCCCCGCCCGCGATCTCGCGGCGCAAGACAAGAGCAACGCCATTTGGCAGCGGGATCTAGTCCTGGCCGACGAGCGACTCGGTTTGGCGAAGGTGCATCTGGGAGATCGCGCCGCCGCCGAGCAGGCGTTCGATGAGGCGGAAACAATCATTGCCGCCTTGATCGACAGCCATCAGGGCGATTCCCAGCTTAGGCGCGATCAAGCGTGGCTGAAGGCCCAGCTGGCAGTCCTCGAAAAACAGTAGAATTATTGATGAGAGATACGTTCGTGTTTCACTCTCTCTATAAGGTTGCCTAGAGTCGGATTCATGTGGTCTGAATCGCTTTTGAGGATTCCCAGGCGCCCGGATTTCTGATTCAAGATGCTGGCTGGGGCTGGGGGCCAGCATGGATGGTGAGACCCTATTCGCTTGATCTTCG
>Ga0335079_10000823_pt1 | contig 35133 bp, 38 predicted proteins | sample Lox_Sample_33_FD_206719 | JGI IMG/M metagenome (GOLD analysis project Ga0335079, IMG submission 206719) | Soil microbial communities from Loxahatchee National Wildlife Refuge, Florida, United States - Lox_Sample_3.3 | ecosystem: Environmental > Terrestrial > Soil > Wetlands | place: USA...
CGCTGCTCGGCAACCCACTTCGCGCGTCCACCGTTCATCAGCCGCACGCGCTTGTGGCCGTACAGCTGCAGCAGCCAGAATGCGAACGCGGCGAACCAGTTGTTGTTGTCTCCGTACAGCACGACCGTAGTCTTCGGCGTCACTCCAGCCGCGCTCAGTAGGTCCGCAAATGCGCGCGCGTCGGGAATGTCGCGCCGCAGCCGGTCGTTGAGCTGTGACTGCCAGTTCCAGCCCACCGCTCCCTCGATGTGGCCCGAATCGTATGCCGTCGTGTCGACATCGACTTCGATCAGCCGGATGTCGGGATCATGGAGATGCTCGCCGACCCATGCTGTCGAGACCAGCACCTCCGGATGCGCGTAGTCCACCATAGTGTCTCCCCTGTGATCCAAATACGAGATCGAAACCCGACGTCGCCAGTCGGGTTTGGGATCAGAAAAAAAACGATGTTGTAGTGAGGCTAGTTCCCGACCATTACTCCAGTAATCTGATAGACGGTCGGCTCGTCGTGCGTCGTCAGGTCGGCGAGCGAAATGCTCGACAGCAGCTCGTTGACACGCTGTTCGAGCATCCGCCACACCGGCCGGATGCTGCACGACGCGTCCCGGCTACATCGGTGCGGGTCGACAGGATGGGCGTCGCAGTTGACTTCGAAGGTGACGTGCTCTGAGGCGGAAATGACGTCTTTGACGGTGACATGCTCGGGCGAGCGGGCGAGCTGGTAGCCGCCCTTGGCTCCCCGAACCGACTCCACCAGACCCGCACGCCGCAGGCGCAGCAGGATCTGTTCGACGTAATCATGGGGCAGCCGCTCCTGCTCAGCCAACTCCCGAGCGGCGACCGGACCTTCTCCCGCCCGCCGTGCCAGGCTCACGGAGACGATCAGGCCGTATTCACCCCAGGTGGTGATTCGCATGCCTCAATATGCGATGCGATAAGTCGGGTTTCAATGCCCGGCGTCGCCCGCAGGCTTTGGGGGCCGGGCTCCAGGTACCCCAAGTTCAGTCATAGCACGGAGGTCGAGCACCTGGTCGAGTTCGGCATCACTGAGCAAGCCCTTGCGCCTGACCAGCTCCCGGACCGTGACGTTCTGAGCCACCGCTTCCTTGGCGAGCCGCGCCGCTTCGGCGTAGCCGATCCGCGGCGCGAGGGCGGTTACGATGGCGGGACTGCGTTCGAGCCAGTAGGCGCACTGCTCCGCGTCGGCCGTGATCCCGGAGACGCAGCGCTCGGCGAAGACGCGGGTCGCGTTCGCGAGAATCATCATGGTGAACAGGAGGTTGTGCGCGATCACCGGCATCATCACGTTGAGCTCGAGCTGTCCCGCTTCAGCCGCCACGCCTACGCACACGTCATTTCCGATCACCTGATAGCACACCATGTTCACCATCTCGGCGATCGAAGGGTTCACTTTTCCCGGCATGATGCTCGATCCCGGTTGCACGGGAGGCAGATTGATTTCGGCGAACCCGGTGCGGGGACCCGACGCGAGCAGCCGGATATCGCTTGCGATTTTGCCCAAGTCCGCGGCGTAGGCGCGAAGCGCACCCGAGAACCCCGTCACATCTCCCAGAGACTGCATCAGCTGGACTCGGTCGGATCCCTCGCGGAGCGTGAGCCCGGTGATTTCCTGGAGATGCCGCACCACGAGCTTCGGGTACGCTGGCTCGACATTGAGCCCGGTGCCGACCGCGCTGCCGCCAATGCCCAGCTCGCGCAGCGGATCGGCGGCACGGGCCACTCGCTCGCGACTGCGCTCGCAGATGCGTCCGTACGCCGTGAATTCCTGGCCGAGCCGAATCGGAGTGGCGTCCTGCAAATGGGTGCGAGCGGATTTGAGGATCGAATCGAATGCCTGGCCCCGGGCGAGGAACGCCCTGGCGAGCTGTTCCTGCGCTTCCAGCAAGGCCGCCATTTCGAGCAGGGCGGCGAGGCGAATCGCCGTGGGGATCACGTCGTTCGTGGACTGCGCCATGTTGACGTGATCGTTCGGATGAACCGGCATGTATTCGCCACGGCGGCCGCCGAGCAGCTCGTTGGCGCGATTGGCGAGCACCTCGTTGCAGTTCATGTTGTGCGAGGTGCCCGCCCCGGCCTGATAGGGATCGACCACGAACTGATCACGGTGTTCCCCCCCGAGTACCTCGTCCGCCGCCTGCACGATCGCGTCGGCGAGCCGGCGCTCGAGGCGGCCCGTTTCCCGATGGGTGAGTGCCGCGGCTTTCTTGATCGCGACGACGGCGGTGACGAACCGCGCCAGCGGGAGCAGCCCGGAGATCGGGAAATTCTGCCGCGCGCGCTCGGTCTGAATGCCATACAGCGCGTCCACGGGGACCGCGAGCTCGCCCAGCGGATCGCGTTCGATGCGAAATGCCCGCGCGGGAGCGCTGGTGCGCTCCGCACGGGGGCCGTCCGTATCGAGCCACGAGTCGGGCATGGCAAGAATGTAAGGGATAAAACGTCGAGCGGCGCCGAACCGGCCGCCGCTCGATGAGACCGACTTACCCAGCCAGGAGGATTATCGGCAGACCGGCGCGCCCTCCGGATCGGTAGTTTGCCCCGGGGCCGCGGGGGTCACTGCCCCCACGTAGATCGCGCAGCTCTTCGTGGTGTTGAGGTTCGTGATGCTCGCCGTCCACCCCGCCTGCGTGCCCGTGCCCACCGTCGGCGTGCCCAGCGTGTTTCCGGTCGTCGTGCAGAACGCCACCTTACCCGCGGCGGGCGGATTGGCGCAGGACACCTGGGTCGAGTACTTCACTGAGTCGGCGAAATAGGCCTCTTCGGCGGTAACCAGGTTCCGAAGGTCGGACTTCATCGAGGCGATGTACGCCTTTTCCTTCGTGTTGGCGAATTTCGGGATCGCGATGGCGGCGAGAATGCCGATGATGACCACCACGATGAGCAGCTCGATGAGTGTGAAGCCGCGACGACCCAACATGCGTTCCTCCTTGAGTGAGTGTAGGAAAACGCAAACGCCCTCCGCCCCATTCAGCAGGGCGTGAGAGCGTGTTGGGCCGAAGCGGACTGCCCGCTTCGATCCGACTCCCGGCGGCTAGGCTGTCTCAACGGATTGCGTCGAGACCCTGTGGCTTTGCGTCCCACGGTCACCCGTGGTTTGCCCTGGACGGAGAACGATGCGACCTCCTGAAAGGCAAAGCGCGGGCCAGCCCTGAAACGCGTAGCAAAGCCGTTCAGGATGGGACGTTTTCTACCGCAGAATACGGCGGCCCGCGCGTTCTGCAGCCCGTTTGACGGCTCTCCCCCGCCTCACGATAATGCGCCAGGCACCCCCAGTCGCGAACCCCGCGGAGCCACAGCCCATGAACGCACCCCGAATCCCGCCCCTCGCCCCCGATGCGGCCCCGGAAGACGTCAGGCCCATCTTTGAGACGTATCTCAGAGAGAGGGGGAACGTCCCCAACATGTTTCGCACGGTGGCGATCCGGCCGCTCCACCTGCAAACGATGATCGCGCATTTCCGCACCGTGATGAATGAAGGGACCGTCCCCGCACTGCTGAAGGAGCTGCTGTGGGTACGGCTCTCGCACGTCAACCACTGCCGCTACTGACTGAATTCGCACACTGTCCTGGCAGGACGGAAAGGAGCAAGCGCGGAGCTGCTCGACGCCATTCAGGATCGGGGCGAGGCGGATGCGCTGCAAGCGCTCGAGCCCGGATGGCGTACCGCACTCGAGTATGCCGACGTCGTGCATCATTCCGGCCACGACGTGACGGATGAGCTGTTCGCGAGACTGCGGAGCGCGTGGGACGACGGGCAGATCGTCGAGATCACGCTCGTGATCGGCATGACGGAATACTTCAATCGATTCAACGATAGCTTGCGAGTCGAGCCGACGAGGTAAGCGCGCTCAGGCCTTGGGCTCTTTGCGGCGGCGTACCCAGCCGACCTTGAACAGCTCCGTGGCCGCTCGGTAGCCGACGCTCCGAATCAGCGCGATGCCGCCGAGCACGGCGAGCAGGATGGTCGTGTAGAACCGCCACAGCACGAGCATCCCCACCTGATGCTCCCCGAAGTCCCCCGCGAACCCCGAGAGAAACGCGACCTCAATGCCGCCGCCGCCCGACGGGAGCGGCAGGACCAGAGGCGCGTGCAACAATGCCAGCGCGCCGAAGAACATCGGCGCGAACGGCGGTCGGGGCCGCAGATCCATGGCCAGTGCGGGGAGGATCAAGGACCGGGCGGCGATACTGATAGCCGTCAGGATCATGCCCAGCGCTAACGCCCACACCGGCGCGCGACGCACGTGCGCCAGCGCCACGCGCCACTGGCGGCGCACGCGATGCCGGATCATGCCCGCGCGCGCCATGCGTTGCAATGCGTAAATCACGAGCAGCACGAGCAGCGCCACGACTTCCACCGCCACCAGCTGCTCCGCGCGATGCCGGCGGAGCCAGTGACGCGCGGCAATGTGCCAGTCCGGCACGTAATAAGCGACGAGCAACACGCCGAGCAGGACGAACACGGGCCATTCGGCGGTCACTTCCACACCGATCGCGACGAGGCTCTTTACCGGACGCACGCGGGCTTCGTTGAGTCCCAGAAAGCGGGCCGGCTCGCCTCCAAGCCGATTCGGCGTGAGCGCGGATGCCGCTTCACCGTAGAGGTTGAGCCGTACGGCGCTCACGAAATCGAGCGTGCCCCCGGACGCCCACACCGCGAGTTGAATGCGCCAGGCGCGCACGAGGGTGTCGATCGCGAGGAGCGCGAGGGCGAGGAGATGACTCACCTCGACCGGCGGCTGTCAGTCAGAACAGTCCCCCAGCGGGTAGAGAAAGCCGCACTGCGGACAGGGATTCTTGCAGCCCCACGGTTTGCGCTGCACGATGCCACCGCAGCGCAGGCACGTGGGACGGTCGTCAGACCGGCCGGGCGGCGCCGGTGAGGAATGGATTGTGCCGGCGTTCGCGCCCAATCGTGGTTTCGGGTCCATGGCCGCTGTACACGATGGTATCATCCGGCAGCGCGAGCAACTCCCGCTCGATACTGCGCATCAGCGTGTCGTAATCCCCCCCAAACAGGTCCGTGCGGCCGATCGAGCCCTGGAACAACACGTCTCCCGTGAATACCACACCATGCCCGGCCAGCGAGACGCTCCCCGGTGAATGTCCCGGCGTCCAACGAACCTGAAACGCGAGACTCCCGAGCTCGAGCACTTCCCCCGGCACGAAATCGCGATCCGGAGGCGGCAAGCGATCGGCCTGCATGCCGAATGCGAGCGCCTGTTCCACGATGTGATCGTACAGCAGCCGGTCCGCGGGATGGAGCGCGATGGGCAGGGACGGGTTGCCGATGCGCTCGCGTATTTTGCCGGTTCCGAGCACGTGATCGACGTGCGCGTGGGTGATCCAGATGGCGAGCGGTGTCATGCGGGCGGCGGCCACCTGCCGCATGATGAGATCCACGTCTTCTCCGGGATCGATGATCGCCCCGACCTGAGCGGCTTCGTCAACCACGAGATAGCAGTTTTGGACCAGCTGCCCGTTCGGGATCTGCACGACGTTCATGAGACGATCGCGGCCGCCTCGGTCTTGCCCTTCTCGCGCAGCACCGCGAGGTACTTCTCGACCGCGAGCGCGGCGGTCGTGGCATCACCAACCGCCGTCGTGATCTGGCGGGTCAGCTGACTCCGGACGTCGCCGGCGGCGAACAGCCCCGGAATCGACGTCATCATTCGTTCATCCGTGATGAAGTGGCCCCCCACATCGTGGCGGAAGTGCTCCGTCAGCATGCCGGTGTTCGGCTTGAAGCCAATGAAGATGAACACGCCGCCTACCGTGAGCTGCGAGTGTGCGCCCGTGAGCGTGTCCTCGAGCGCGAGATGCTTCACCCCGGGAAGCTCGTCGCCGACCATCTGCGTGCGTCCCACGATCTCGAGCACGCGTTTGTTCCAAACCACCTCGATTTTCGGATTCGCGAGTGCGCGCTCCTGAATGATCCTCGACGCGCGGAATTCATGCCGCCGATGGACGATGTAGACCTTGCTCCCATACCGGGTGAGGTAGTCCGCCTCTTCCACGGCCGCGTCGCCACCGCCGATGACGGCGAGCACTTCGCCCTTGAAGAACGCACCGTCGCATACGGCGCAGTACGACACCCCCTGCCCTGCGAATTCTTTTTCACCCGGCACGCCGAGCTTTACGGGTGTACCGCCAGCCGTGAGGATCACGGCCGGTGCGCGGAACACTCGCTCGCGCGCCGTGGCGATCTCGAAGCCTCCGTCCGGCAGCCGCTGGATGCGCTCCACGGTGTCGGTCAGGAATTCAGCCCCGAATTTGCGCGCGTGCTCGGCCATCTTCTGGGCCAGCTCGACCCCCTTGATGCTCTCGAAGCCGATATAGTCCTCGATGAGATCGGTGTTGAGCAGCTCGCCGCCCGGAGCCCCGCGCTCGATCACGAGCGCTCTTAGCATCCCGCGCCCGGCATATAGAGCGGCGCACAAGCCAGCCGGCCCGGCGCCAACGATGATCACGTCGTAACTGGTTGGGTTCTGAGTCATGGTCCCTAATAATAGAACGGCTCGATGTTCCTGGTCATCTGAGCAGCCTTCCGCCGTCCACGACGAGGGTCGTTCCGGTCACGTAATCGCCGCCTTCGAGGAGATAGCGCACCGCCTGGACGACGTCCTCAGGGGTGCCCAGACGCTTGAGCGGGGTCGTATCGACGACGTGGTCGCGCGCCGCGCCGCTCCATGATTCGGGGACGAGGACCGCTCCCGGGGCGACGGCGTTTACCGCGATATCCGGGGCCAGCGCGCGCGCCAGTCCTTTCGTCAACATCACGACGCCCGCTTTGCTCACACAGTGCGGCACGTACTCGGGCCAGGGCTCGAACGCCGCCACATCCGCGATGTTGACGATGCGGCCGCGCACCGGCCGCAGATGCGCGATCGCTCCCTGCGAAACGAAGAACACGGCCCGCAGGTTCAAGTCGAACGTCTCGTCCCAGCTCTCCGGGGTGACCGCGTCCACCCGCTGCTGCGTCATGATGGCGGCCGAATTCACCAGGATCTCGAGCCCGCCCAGGGTACGCGCGGCTGTCCCCGCGATGGCCTGGGCAGCGCGGGGGTCGCGCAGGTCCGCCCGGACCAGCTCCGCCCGCCGTCCCACCTCCTCGATCGCCCGTGCGGTGGCTTCGGCCTCGTTGGATGAGCCATGGTAGTGAACGGCGACGTCGCAGCCGGCTCGAGCCAATCCGACGGCCAGGGCGCGCCCGACCCTTCGCGCCGCCCCGGTGACGAGCGCGCGACGACCCTCGAGCTGCACGTCAGAACGCTCCCGCGCCGACCGGGATGATCGCGCCCGAGACGGCGCGCGCCTCGTCGCTCGCCAGGAACAGGACGACGGCCACGAGGTCGGCCAGCTCGACCCACTGCACGTTGCCTTCCCGCATGTCGCGCTGGTTGTCGGCGGTACGCAGCGTGCCCGGGGCCACCGCATTGACCCGTACGCCTCGTGGGCCGAATTCGCGGGCAAGGCCGCGGGTGAGGCCGGCGACGCCCGATTTCGCCGCGAGATACGGCGCCATCTGCGGATCGCCTCTCAAGACCGCGGCCGAGGCGAAGTTCGTGATCGAACCTCCGCCGCGCGCGAGCAGCGCCGGGAGCGCGGCTTGGGCAACGACAAAGGCCGTCTTGAGATTGATGGTCAGCTCTCGGTCGAGGATCTCGGGCGCGGCGTCGAGTGTCGAGCCGAAGTACGTGAAGCCGCCCGCGACGTTGATTAACGCATCCAGCCCGCCGAACGTGCTCGATGCGAGTGCGACGGCGCTCCGGGCGGTTTCGGACTTGGTGAGATCCCCGGCCGCGCCGCGCACGGCGACGCCGCTCTGCGCGAGCTCCCGCGCGCGGTCGTCCACCGCCGTCGCATTCATGTCCGCGATGACCAGGTTCGCTCCGGCCTTGCCCAGCGCCTGCGCCACCGCGTGCCCCACCTGGCCCACCCGGCCAACCCCCGTGACCAGAACCGTCTTGCCACGAAAATCCGGGGGCACGGGTCGCTATTCGACGGCGGCCACGATGTCGTTCACCGGCGGGGCGCCGCGCTGGGCAAAGGCGATCGTGCCGTCGCGCTTGACGACGTACACGGTACGCTGAATGCCCTTGTCGTCGTCCTTCAGCGCATGATACGCCCGCGCGATGGAGCGATCGGGATCGGTGAGCAGCGGGAAATTGAAGTTCATTTTCTTCACGTATTTCTCGTGGCTGTCCAGCCCTGCCGGGTTGACCCCGAACGGCTGAATCCCACGACCCGTGAACAACGTCAGCTCATCGCGCACGGCGGAGAGTTGACGGTTTCACCCGGGGGTATCGTTGCCGGGATAGAACACGAGTGCCACGTGCTGATGGGCGAGCAGGTCCTCCAGACGATACGTCCGACCATCGGAGGCCTGCGCCGCGAACACGGGAGCCTTCGACCCGACCGGCAGCAATTCGCTCATGCGGTTCCCTTCGCGACGGAAGTGGAAGGTTGATCGCGCCGCGCCTCGAGTCGCTCGAGCCACGCGGACGGGATGTCGAGACCTCCGAGAGCGGCGTGCGACGTCCCGAACTCTGTTTCTCCGTGCCAGTCCGAGCCGCCGCTGATCACGAGATCGAGGCGATTCGCGATGCGGGTGAGCCGGGCCTCGGTCGCCACCGAATGGCTGGGGTGGCGGACCTCGACGCCATCGAGGCCCTGCTCGACGAACTGGCGAATCTGGGGCTCGGTGCCGTGATCGCCGAGGTGAGCCGCGACCGACAGCCCACCCCCTTCACGCACCAGCGCGGTCACGTGGTCGAGCGTGGGGAGCGGCTTCTCCACGAACGCCGCCCGTCCCTTCCCAATGAACCGTTCGAACGCCTCGTTGATATCCCGCGTGATCCCTCGATCGACGAGCGCGCGAGCTACATGAGGCCGGCCCACGGCGCCGGCCCCGGCACGCGCCGCCACGTCGGAAAGGGCGATATCGAGCCCGAGCTGCCGAAGCTTCTCGACCATCTGCTCGCCGCGCCGGCGCCGCGCCGCCCGCGTCTCGACCAGAAAGGACTGAAGCCGATCGTCTTCCGCGGTGAGAAAGTAGCCGAGCACGTGCATCTCGCCCCACGGCGCCCGCGTGCTGAATTCGCAGGCACAGATGACCCGCACGCCGAGCGGCGCGCCGGCGCGCGCGGCCTCGGCGACGCCATCGGTCGTGTCGTGGTCGGTGAGCGCGATCGCCGACAAGCCGGCGCGTTGCGCGTGCCGCACGACGTCCGCCGGTAGCGACTCCCCGTCAGACGCGGTGGAGTGGCAGTGAAGGTCAACGTACGCCGTAGGAGCCCTCCGGGGATGTCCATGCGGGCTGAGACTGGGCGAACAGCGATCGCAGCTCGTGCTCCGACAACTCCTGCAGCGACGCATCGGGCATCCGGCTGCCGACCGGCGAATAGCGCGTGAAGCGCCGTTTGCGCTCGGGCCCCGTGCCGTACTCGAACTCCAGCCCGAATTGATCCTTGTTGTAAATGGTCACGCGCCCCGAGGGGTACACGTCCCACGTTTCGCCGTTGACAACGATAGTGCGTCGCGCCATGCGCCCTCAGAGTTCCGGCTCGGGTTCTTCCGGGAGCGCGAGCGGGACTTCGGTCCACAGCTCCCACGCGTCGGGAGCGTAGGTGGCAATCTTCTGGAGCTGCCGCTCGAGCTTCAGCTCTTCCGGCAATCTCGAGGCCTGCGCGCGGTGCGACATCTCGGTCGGGCTCTCGGAGAACTCGATGAACAGCTGCGGATCCTTGGCGCTGCGAAACACCCAGATCCGCTGCCCCCGCGCCACGGCGAACTGGGCGAGCTGCCGGAGGACCGCAAGGTAATCGGCCTCGCTCGTGGGCGGCACCCGGACCCGCGACGCCGTGAGCACGCGGGGAAGCGAATCGCGGGTGCTCACACGGCGCCTTCGGGGAAATTCTCGAGCAGGACCTTCACGTCGGCGAGGAAGCGATCGGCGTCGGCGCCGTCCACCACCCGGTGATCGTACGACATCGACACCATGCCCATGGTGCGTATCGCCAGCGCTTCCGATCCGTCCAGCACGACGACTTTGGGACGGCGCTCGATGGCACCGACGCCGAGAATCGCGACCTGGGGTTGATTGATGATCGGCGCGCCCGCGTACGACCCGAACACGCCGGGGTTCGTGATCGTGAACGTGCCCCGCTGCACATCATCGGGAGACAGTTTCTTGGTGCGGGCCCGCTCGCCGAGATCGTTGATCGCGCGCGCGAGACCGATGAGCGAGAGCTCATCGGCATGCCTCACCACCGGGACGATCAGCCCCCAGTCGAGCGCGACGGCGATCCCGATGTTCACGTCCGCCCGGTAGATGATTTGCTCTCCCGCCACCGCGGCATTCACGATGGGATGCTTGCGGAGCTGTTCGCCGCAAGCCTTGGCGATGAACGCGAGAAACGTGAGCTTGACGCCGCGCTCGAGATACGACGCCTTGTGCTTCGCGCGCAGCTCCGCCACGCGGGTGTAGTCGACCTCGAAAAAGCTCGTCACGTGCGCCGAGATGCGGCGCGACATGATCATGTGATCCGCCGTGATCTTCCGGATTTTCGAGAACGGCTCGACACGGTCGCCGGGCCATGGCTCGACGGCGGCTGATGGTGCAGCGGCTACCGGTGAGGCGGCGGCTGGGCGCGTGGGGCGCTGGTCGATGAAACTCAGGATGTCCTGCTTCGTGACACGTCCGCCCAGGCCACTTCCCGGGATCGCGCCAATGTCGACGTGATGCTCGGCGGCGATCTTGCGTACCAGGGGCGTCGATTTCTTGCGCAGCCGGTCTTCGGCGGTGTCGGTGGCGGGTGGCGCGACTGCCAACGGAGCGACGGGCTGTGGAGCGACCGCAGAGGCGGCGACCCCCGGAGCGGCCGGCGCCCGCGGCGGGGGCGCCGCTGCGGAGGGGGCTGCCGCCGGAGCGGGCGCCGCAGCGACGGTCGCGCCCTTGTCAGTCTCAATCACCGCGACGAGCGTCTGCACGGGCACCGTCTGTCCCTGCTGCACCTTCATCTCCGCGAGCACGCCGGCCGCCGGCGACGGAATCTCCGCGTCCACCTTGTCGGTCGAGATCTCGAACAGGGGCTCATCGCGCTCGACCGCGTCGCCCACCTGCTTGAGCCACTTCGAGACGGTGCCCTCGGCGATGGACTCCCCCATCTGGGGCATCAACACTTCAATGCGAGCCATAGCAAACCCGTGCTAGTATTTGGCGAGCCATCGCGCCGCCTTCACGATATCCTGCGTCTGCGGCAGCACGAAGTCCTCGAGTGTGGGCGCGTACGGGAGCGGCACGTCGTGCGCGGTCACGCGCATGATTGGACCATCGAGCCACTCGAACGCCTGCTCGTTGATTCGGGCGGTGATTTCCCCCGCGAGCCCTCCGGTCCGCGTGTCCTCGTGCACGATGAGAACCTTATTGGTCTTGCGCACGCTCGCCATGATGCTCGCGTCGTCGAGCGGCAGCAGTGTCCGGAGGTCGAGCACCTCCACCGAGATGCCGTCGGTGGTCGCGAGCTCGGTCGCCGCCTCGAGCGACTTCCACACCGTCGCGCCGTAGGTGATGATGGAAAGGTCCTTCCCTTCCCGCGCCAGGCGCGCGGCACCGATCGGTGTGAGCACCTCCTCCTGCTCCGGCAGCGTCTCCTTGATCCGCCGGTACAACCATTTGTGTTCCAAATAGAGCACCGGATCGTCATCACGCACGGCGCTCTTGATCAGACCCTTCGCATCTCGCGCGGTCGCGGGATAGACGATCTTCAGGCCCGGCGTGTGGAAGAAGGCCGCCTCCACGTTCTGCGAGTGAAACGGACCACCCCGGACGTATCCCCCGCACGGTCCCCGTACCACGATGGGCGTCGGCAGCCCGGCCCGGTAGCGCGCCGTCGCCACGTAGTTCGTCAACATGTCGTAGGCACAGGAAATGAAATCGATGAACTGCATCTCGGCGACCGGGCGGAGTCCCATGTGTGCCGCGCCCGCCGCCGCGCCAACGATGGCTGCCTCGGCGATCGGCGTATCGATCACCCGCGATTCCCCGAAGCGCTCGAGAAATCCTTCGGTCACCTTGAACGCGCCGCCATACAGCCCGACATCCTCACCGAGGATGAAGACGCGCTCGTCGTGCTCCATCTCCTCCCGCAGGCCCTGGCGCAGAGCCTCGAGATAGGTCACCTCGGCCACTAGAGTCGCCGGTACCAGAGGAGCGGCGCGGCGTCCGGGTGCGCGAGGACGCCCGGAAGCGCCGATGCGGCGTCCGGAGGCGGGTCGTCGATGCAGGACACGAGGGCGGCCTCGATCTCGGCGGCGACGGCGCGATCGATCTCGTGCAACGCGGCGGCCGGCGCCCAACCACGCTCCACGATGCGTTTCACGTATCGATCGATCGGGTCATTCTCCCGCGCCCAGCGATCGATCTCGCCGGACGGAACGTAGCTCTGATTGTCGTGCTCCGCGTGTCCCTTGCGACGGTAGGTCTTCACTTCGACGAACTGCACCCCGAAGCCGCTGCGCGCGCGCGCGACCGCCGCTTTGGTCGTGGCGTACACGCCCAGTACGTCGTTCCCGTCCACGGTCTCGGCGTGAATCCCGTATGCCTGCACCCGGTCGGCGAGATGCTGCGCCGCGAACTGTCGTTCCGGCGGAGTGGAATACGCCCACTGGTTGTACTCGCCGATCACCACGAGCGGCACGCGCTGCACCGCGGCAAAGCTCAGCCCTTCGTGGAACGTGCCGGTCGACATGCCTCCATCCCCGATGTACACCAACGCGACACGCGCCTCCCCACGCATCTTGAACGAGAGTGCGATCCCCGCCATCACGGGAATCATGTCTCCAAGGTGCGAGATCTGGCCGAGAAACCCCAGCACGAGATCACCGAAATGCACGTTCAGCTCGCGGCCCACGCTGGGGGAGGTCGCTTTCGCCATGTACTGCCGGAGAATCTCGACCGGCCGCGCGCCCATCACGAGCATCGCGCCGAGATTCCGGATCAGCGGTGAAAGAAAATCCTTGTGCTCCCCTCGCTCGAGCGCGTACGCGGAGGCAACCGACTCGCCCTCCTGCCCCAGCGAGCGGAACAATCCGCCGATCACCTTCCCCTGACGGTACAGCGCCGTGAGCCGTTCCTCGAGCGAGCGTGTCAGGCGCAGGTAGCGGTACATTTCCAGCAACTGCTCGCGCGTGAGCCCGGCCGGAATGGCCGTGGCCGTCGAGGTCGACGCCGGAGCGGGAGCAAGGGCGCGTGAAGCCATGTTATCAATCATAGTGGACGGGGAAGCTCGGGGTCGAGAGCGGCGAAGGCAAGCGCGGGAGACGATCGGACAATGGCGAATATCAAGTTGCGGGTGAGCGGCATGACGTGCGGCCACTGCCAGGCCAAAGTGGAGCGCGCCCTGCGCGGTACGGCGGGCGTGTACTCGGCAGTAGTGGATCTGGGCTCGGGAGAGGCGGACGTCGATTTCGAGGATGACAGCGTAACCACGGGCCAACTCGTCGCCGCGGTGGAACGCGCGGGTTACACGGCTAAACTCGCCGGCTAGTAGGCACCCCGCAGCTGGTGCCCTGGCTCGGCCTGCCGGTGCAGCTCGGCCAGAAACCGCCGCGCCAGGCGGTCCAGCTCCGATTCCCCCGCCTGATCAGTCGCCACTTCTACGTAGGTGTAATGGCCGCCTTCCGGCCGCGCGGTAACTGCCACCTTGCCGAGCGACCCGGAGTAGGCGCGCCGCCGGGGCGCTTCCTGTGCCGGCACCATGCGGGCGCCGAAGAATTGCTTGGCCGCGCCGAGCACGAGCTCCGTGGAAAGCTGGGAGCGATGGAAGTAGCGCACGTCATTGTCCTCCCGCCAACGCGGGCTTGAAGCGGCGCAGAGTCAGGCTGTTCAGGACCACGCTCAAGCTGGACCAGGCCATCGCGGCGCTCGCGATGACGGGAGACAACAGGATCCCAAAAAACGGATACAACACGCCGGCCGCAATCGGAATGCCGACCATGTTGTATATGAACGCCCAGAAGAGATTCTCGCGAATCGTACGCATGGTCCGTCGCGCCAGATCGTACGCGACCGCAACGCCCCGCAGGTCGCCCCGGATCAGGGTCACGTCGGATGCTTCCATGGCAATGTCGGTGCCGGTGCCGAGCGCGATGCCGACATCGGCTTGGGCAAGCGCGGGGGCATCGTTCAATCCGTCGCCGACCATGGCCACGCGCTTTCGCTCCTGCATCTTCCGGACGAAGTCCGCTTTCTGCGACGGCAGCACTTCCGGCACAACGGTATCGATCCCCACTTCCTTCGCGACCGCCTCGGCGCCCTTCCGGGAATCTCCCGAGACCATCACGACCTCGAGGCCGCGCTTCTTCAAGAGCGCAACGGCAGCACGCGAGGTCGGCTTCAACGGATCGGAAATCGCGATGACGGCATAGACCGTGTTGTTTACGACCACGATGACCGGGCTCTTACCCTGGCCGGCGAGGCGATCGGCATCCTGGCCGAGCGTGCCCAGCTCGAGACTGCGCTCACGCGCGTGACGCAGCGAAATCACCTCCACGATGCGGCGGTCTACTGTCCCGCGCACGCCGCGCCCTTCCATGGTCGCGAATTTCTCGACCGCCACGAGCTCGATGCGTTTGTCGGACGCGGCTTTCAGCACGGCCTTGGCGAGGGGATGCTCGGAGCGCTGCTCCACCGACGCGGCCCACTTGAGGACCTCGGCTGGCGGAATCGGGGTGCCATCCGGCCGCCGCGCCGCCACGATATGCGTGACCGCGGGCTTTCCCTCGGTGAGGGTTCCGGTTTTGTCGAGGAGCACCGTGCGGACGCGGGCCAGCTTCTCGAGCGCATCGCCGCTGCGGATCAGAATGCCGTACTCCGCCGCCTTCCCCGTTCCCACGAGCAGGGCCGTGGGCGTGGCGAGCCCGAGCGCGCACGGGCAGGCGATGATCAGCACCGTCACGAGGCCGACGGTCGAGAACACGAGCGCCGGCGCGGGACCGAAATCGAACCAGACCACGAACGTCGCGATCGCGAGCGCGATGACGATCGGGACAAACACGCCCGCCAGGCGGTCAGCCAGACGCTGGATCGGCGCTTTGGTGGCCTGGGCCGACTCGACCAGCTCGATGATCTGGGCGAGGGCCGTCGCTTTCCCGACGCGCGTCGTGCGCATCACCACCGCGCCGCTCGTGTTGACGGTGCCGCCAATCAGCTCGTCCCCGAGGCGCTTCATTGCGGGGATCGGCTCGCCCGTCAACATCGACTCGTCCACGGGCGACTCGCCTTCGATCACCACGCCATCGATCGGGATCTTCTCGCCGGGTTTCACGACCACTTCGTCGCCGGTGACCACAGCTTCGATCCGGACGTCTTCCTCGCGGCCGTCGCGGCGCACATGCGCGATGCTGGGCCGCAGGGTCGCGAGCCGGCGGATGGCTTCCGAGGTCCGGCCCTTGGCCCGGGCTTCGAGCAGCCGGCCCAGAAGAATGAGCGCGATGATCGCCGCAACGGACTCGTAGTACACGTCGGCCGGCAGGCCCGCGTTCGTGAACAGCGCGGGGCTGGCGGTCGCGGCGAGAGAATACAGATATGCGGCACCGGTCCCGACCGCGATCAGGGTGTTCATGTCGGCGGTGCGATGCCTGAAGCCGCTCCACGCGCCGCGATAGAACTGGCGCCCGGACCAGAGCACCACCGGCAGCGTGACGATCGCGAGCGCGATGCGCAACAGTGACGGATCGATGGCGGAGTGCGGATCGATGAGTGCTCGCAACGGGACGGCAAACGGCATCAGGATCCGGTCGAGGAGATCGTACTGCTGCATGGTTCCGGGGCCATTGGCGTCGGTCATGAGCAGCATCGATCCGATCATCGCGACCACCGCCGCAATGGCCGCGACGACGAATTTACCGGTGAGCGCGTCAATCTCCCGCTGCCGCGCCACGCGTTCGCGCTCGAGCGGGTCTTCAGTGGGAATCGGGGCGGCGATGCGGAACCCGGCGTCCTGGACCGCGCGCTCGAGGTCCCCGGCCGTCGTGGTCCCCGCCACATAGTCCACCGTGACCGACTCCGTCGCCTGATTGGCCGCGGCGCGCTGCACACCCGCTACGCGCGCCAGCGCCTGCTCGAGCGGCGCCACGCTCGGCGCGTAGTGCAAGTCTTCGACGCCGAACGTGACGTTGGCCATGCCGCAGTCGTAGCCGCTCGAGCGCACGCTGCGGATCAGATCGCCGACCCGGGTCTCGGCATCGTCGTACTCGACCGAAGCCTTTCCCGTGGCGTAGTTCACCGTGGCGCCGGTGACGCCGGGGGCGCTGCTCAACGCTTCCTGAACGGTCGCGGCGCAGCTCGCGCAGCTCATGCCTTCGATCGGCAGCGATATGCGGGCTTTACTCATGCGGTCGAATGCTGATGCAGTTTATGCGGTGATGCCGTGGGACGGCGATCGCGGCTCGCGGGCTCCACCACCAGCAAGCCCTTCAGCATGTTCATGCCGCAGCGAAACGCGAATTCACCGGCCTCCTGCGGCGTGAACTCGATCGTTGTGGTCTCGAACGCGGGCAGCGCCACGTCGACGTCGAAATCGGGGAAGACGAGGCGTTCGGAGCAGTCAGCCGTTTCGTCGCGATAGAACTGCAGCCGCACGGGCTTTCCCGCCTCGACCACCACGGTGTCGGGCGTGTACCCGCCCTTCACCACAACGCGGATCTCCTGCGTCCCGTTCCGCGCCGCGGCGGCGACCGCCCGACCCTTCGAGAAGAGGAAATACCACAGCACCCCCGCGATCCCTGCCACTCCAACGGCGGTGACGGCGAGTTGGGCGAGAGTCACACCTTCTCGTAGTACTCGATTCCGAGGTGCGTGATCTGCTCCTCGCCCATCATCCAGCGCAGCGTGTTCTTGAGCTTCGTCTGCTGGATGAAGAGGTCATGCTCGGGATAGAGGCCGGCCGCGGTCTGCGGGCTCTTGAAATAGAAGGACAGCCACTCCTGAATCCCCGACATCTTGGCACGCTGCGCGAGATCGAAGAACAGCGCGAGATCGAGCACGATCGGGGCGGCGAGAATCGAATCGCGGCAGAGAAAATCGACCTTGATCTGCATCGGGTAACCGAGCCACCCGAAGATGTCGATGTTGTCCCAGCCCTCCTTGTTGTCGCCGCGCGGTGGGTAGTAGTTGATCCGGACCTTGTGGAACACGTTGCCATACAGCTCTGGATATATGGACGGCTGCAGGATGTATTCGAGCACGCCGAGCTTGGATTCTTCCTTGGTCTTGAACGACTCGGGATCGTCCAGCACCTCGCCGTCGCGGTTGCCCAGAATGTTGGTCGAGTACCAGCCGGACAGCCCGAGCATCCGCGCTTTGAACGCCGGCGCCAGCACGGTCTTCATCATGGTCTGGCCGGTCTTGAAGTCCTTCCCGCCAATCGGCACGCCGCGCTGTTCCGCGAGCTGCACCAGCGCCGGAATGTCGACGGTGAGATTCGGTGCGCCGTTCGCAAACGGGACGTTCTCCATGAGGGCCGCATAGGCGTAGAGCATCGACGGGGCGATCGAGGGATCGTTCTGCTCCATCGCCTTCTCGAAGGCCTGCACCGACTGATGCGCCGGACCCTGCGTCAGGAATATCTCGGTCGACGCCGCCCAGATCACCACGATGCGATCGAGCTCCGCAGTCTTGCGGAATTGGCGGATGTCTTCGCGCAGCTGCTCCGCGAGATCGCGTTTGCTTTTGCCACGCTTCACGTTCGTGCCCTGGAGCCGCTTCACGTATTGCTGGTCGAACGCCGCCGGCATGGGCCGCAGCCGCTTGAGGAAGTCGGCGATCGGCTCGAGGTGCGGGCGGTCGAGCACCCCGGCCTTCACCGCCGCGGTGTACGCATCGTCCGGAATCGGATCCCACGCCGCGAACACGAGATCTTCCAGCTCGGCGAGCGGCACGAATTCGTGAATCTTGGGCGACCGATTCTCGTCGCGCTTGCCGAGGCGAATGGTCCCCATCTGCGACAGCGAGCCGATCGGCAGGGCTTTCTTGCAGCGGATGTTTTCGACCCCGGCGACGAAGGTCGTCGAGACGGCTCCGAGGCCGACGAGCATGACGCCGAGTTTCCCGTTGGCCGGAGCGATTTCTCGACGCGACGAGCGCTTGGGCACGTCAGGTTCCTTTCCGTGATTGCAACGCCGGCGCGTGGCCGGGCAGCGTATCTCTGGGACGCGGCGCGCGTCCGAGTTCGGTCCCCGTGAGGCGCGCGACGTGGATCACGCGTTGCGCCACCGTGATCATGGTCGCGGCGGCGAGCACGGCGGTGATCCAGAAGAGGAGCGTGCCGTGGGGCCCACTCCCCAATGCCAGCGTTGGTACGCCCAAGAGGAGCAGCCGTTCCGCCCGCTGCGCAACGCCGACGTTGCACTCGAGCCCAAGCCCTTCGGCGCGGGCCCGCGTGTACGACACCATCAGCGAGCCGGCGAGCGCCACGCACGCCACGATGACTCCCGTCGCCATCAGGTTCGGCGCGACACCGCCATTCAGAAAGAAGACCGCGATCCCCGTATACAGGGCCGATTCGCCGACGCGGTCCAGCGTCGAGTCGTAAAACGCGCCAAACGTCGTTCCGGCGGCGCCGTCGCGCGCCACGCGGCCGTCCAGCATGTCGAAAATACCGCTGAACAACAGCAGGAATCCGCCCCAGTGCGCCCGGCCCAACGCGAATGCCACACCCGAGGCGATGACGACGAGCGTGCCAACGGTGGTGATGGCGTTGGGACGCACGTGCATCCGGATCAACAACAGCACGAGCGGGTTGAGCAGGTTAGTCGCGTTCCTGCGGACGGCCTGGGGAATCAAGTTCATTGCGGGGAGAACCTAACCGCCGGTGGAAATGGGCGGAAGGGCGCCGAGCCCGAGAAGTGCGCGTCGAGCAAGCAGTTAAGCCTCGCCCGCGAGCGGCGAGCAGGAGTCAGTAAAGGAGATACCTCTGTCGAACTTTACGGAACTTTGCCAGCGGCGCCTCCCAATCGTGCCAGATCGCTGCGCCCGTTCGCCCCTGTGCGAGCGCCTGGCGCAGCTCGGGTCCACCCGCCAGGAGATCGAAGTGCTGTGCGCTGAATGCGAATGAATCCGGAGCGCTGGCCCGGATCGCGACAAGCAACGCGAGCGCGGTGCGGGTCGGGTCGTAGGTGCCGCGATCAGTCACACGCAGGCGAATAACATTGATCCGCACACCGCCGTACTTCTTGTCGCTCGGCGATACCGGCGTGACGGTGTCCGCTGAAAGCTCCACTCCACGAAACACATCGCTCCTGCGATCCCCGGCCTCCCGGAATCGGTCGAGGATCGCATCCGCGCGGAGCCACGGCGCGCCCACGATCTGAAACGGCAGCGCCGTTCCCCGCCCCACCGAGAGATTCGTTCCCTCGAACAGGCAGGTGCCGGGATAATGGATGGCGCTCTCCAGATTCGGCATCGCAGGCGACGGGTTCACCCACGGCAGCCCCGTCTCGTCGAAATACATGTCGCGGTGCCAGCCCGTCATGGGCACGACCGTGAGTCGCGCATGAATTCGCAGCGTGTCGTTCGCGAACCGCAGCAACTCGCCGAGCGTCATCCCGGGACGCATCGGGACCGGAAGGAAGCTGATCAGCGTTGTGGCGGGCGCAGGCGATGCCCGTACGTTGCCCTGCACCAGGACGCCGCCGATCGGATCAGGCCGATCGAGCACGACCACGGGAATCCCGACTCGCGCGGCCTGCTGCATCAGGATCACAGCGCTCGCGGCGTAGGTGTAGTAGCGCGCGCCGATATCCTGGAGATCGATCAGGACGGCGTCGAGGCCATGGAGCGGAGGCGCAGGTGTATGTGGTCCTGCATAGAGACTATAGATTGGTAAACCGCTGCCAGAATCGATTGAATTCGTGACGGGGCGGTCCAGGGTGCCGCCAAATCCATGCTCGGGGCTGAAGAGTTGAACCAGATGGATCGAGCTGGACCGGAGCAGGTCCACATCACGCTGTCCTGCCCCGTCCACCCCTGTCTGATTGCTCAGCAATCCAACGCGCTTCCCAGCCACGAGCCGCGTCGAATCGGCGAGCAAGACGGTTATGCCCGGCCGCACGGGTTCCGAACCGTGAGACGGCGCGATCAGACACGCGCCCAGGGAGAGCATCACAAGCTGATGCGAACGCACTATATCCTCCTCCTCATCGCCATCGCGGCCTGCAGCGCGCGGGCCAAGCCCGCGGCGCAGCCGAGCGAGGTCGTCACTCCGGCTCTGAGTGCGGGGGGAACAGACTCGTCGCCCGACGTCGAAGCGATGCTGTCGCGCCTCAGTACGCGCCAGAAGGTAGCGCAGCTCGTGATGCCGTGGCTGTCGGGAGCATACACGGCGTTCGACGATTCGGAGTTCCAGGTCGCGGTGCGCTGGGTGGATTCGCTCGAAGTGGGCGGGCTGATCGTCTCGTCAGGATCACCCTTCGATATCGCGGCCAAGCTGAACGCGCTGCAGCGGCGCTCGCCCCTGCCGCTGCTCGTTTCCGCGGATCTCGAGTGGGGCGCGGGGATGCGGCTCTCGGGCGGCACATCGTTCCCGATGATCATGGCGGTCGGCGCCACCGGCAACCCGCATGATGCATACGAGATCGGCGAGGCCGCGGCCGTCGAGGGGCGTGCGGTAGGCATTCACGTGAACTTCGCACCCGACGCCGACATCAACAACAATCCGCTGAACCCGATCATCAACGTCCGTTCGTTCGGCGAGAACCCGGCGCGCGTCGGCGTGCTGGTGCAGGAGTACGTGCGCGGCCTCCAGGAGCACGGCATGCTGGCCACGCTCAAGCACTTTCCGGGACATGGCGATACGCGGCAGGATTCGCACATTGGACTGCCCGTGATCACCGCCGACTTCCGGCGGCTCGATTCGCTCGAGCTGGTCCCGTTCCGGGCGGGAATCAGCGCGGGCGCGGGCGTCGTCATGAGCGCGCATATCGCGTTTCCCGCGCTCACCGGCTCGAACGAACCCGCGACCCTCTCGCCCGCCGTCCTGACCGGACTGCTGCGCGACTCACTGCATTTCCAGGGGCTCGTGGTCACGGACGCGCTGATGATGGGCTCGATCTCCTCGCGCTATGGCGCCGGCGAGGCCGCGATCCGCGCGCTGCTCGCGGGATCGGATCTGCTGCTCATGCCATCCGATCCCGACTCGGCGGTTGCGGCGGTTACCGACGCGGTCCTGTCCGCACGGATTCCCGCCCAGCGGCTCGATGCGTCGGTGCGCCGCGTGCTGCTCGTCAAGCGGCGCCTGGGATTGTTCAGACAGCGCTACGCCCCCTTCGACTCGCTCATGGCGATCGTGGGCAGCCGCCAGTATCAGGATGAGGCGAAAGACCTTGCCGTACGCGCGCTCACCCTGGTCCGGGACATCGGCGGCCCACTGCACGCGCTGCGCTCGAGACGCAGCCGGCTATCGCTCGTGGCCTATGCGGACGAGTTGAACGGTAATGTTGGCCAGCGCATTGTCGACGAGCTGCGCCGCGGCGGCGACACCGTCGAATATTTCCGCCTCTGGCCCATGTCCGGGACCGCTTCGTATGACTCGGCGCGCGCGGTGATCGCCCGGAGCGCCCGCACGGTGTTCGTCGCCAACGTCCGCCCACTCTCGTGGAAAGGCACGATCGCGCTCCCCGATTCGCTGGCGCACCTCATCATGGCTACCGATTCGACGCGCGCCACCGTGCTCGTCTCGCTCGGCAGTCCGTACCTGCTCGATCAGACGCCATCGGTCAAGTCGTACCTGATCGCCTGGAGCGGTGTGCGGGTGTCGGAGCGCGCAGTCGGTCTCGCGTTGCTGGGCCGAGTCCCGATCGCCGGCCACCTGCCGATTCGAATTCCGCCCGACTACCCCGTGGGGCACGGCGTCGTCGTGCCGGATTCGAGCCCGTGAAGTCAGGCGTGACCGCTGTCCTCCTGGCCGTTTGCGTGTCCGGCTGCCTGCACCGGTCCTCGCCGCCGCGCGGCGAAGGCGTGCCCGCCGCGCCGGCCACAGCGGTCGGGTTCGACAGCACGCGGCTTGGCCTCGTCGTGTGGTACCTGCGGGTGGAAGCGGAGAGCGGCGCGTTTCCGGGGGCCGTGGTCGCCGTGGGACGGCACGGACGGATCGCGCTGCTCGCGGCGGTGGGCCAGTACAGCGTGGACGATCCCCGGCCCGTTGAGGTCACGACGATCTACGATCTCGCGTCGCTCACGAAGGTCATCGCGACCACGACGGCGTGCATGCTGCTCGTCGATCAGGGAAAGCTCGAGCTCGACGCGCCGGTGCAGCAGTATCTCCCCGAGTTCCGGGGGGCCGGCAAGGATCGCGTGACCGTGCGTCACCTGCTCACGCACTCGGCGGGACTTCCCGCGTGGCGGCCGCTCTACAGCGAAGCGGGCTCGCGTGAGACGGCGCTGGCGCTCGTGGATACGACGCCACTCGTGACGCCGCCGGGCGAGCAATACGTGTACTCGGATCTGAGCGCCATCCTGCTGATGCAGATCGTCGAACGGCTCTCGGGAGAGCCGCTCGATTCGTTCGTCACGCAGCGGGTGTTCCGGCCGCTCGGCATGGGGTCCACCCGCTTTCTGCCGCCTGCATCCTGGCGATCCCACATTGCACCGACGGAAGCCGACACGGTATTTCGTCATCGGATGCTGCGCGGTGAAGTGCACGACGAAAACGCGGGCCGGCTGGGCGGCGTGTCCGGCCACGCGGGCCTGTTCTCGAATGCTCCCGACCTCGCGCGGTTCGCCGAGCTGATGCTCGGCGGCGGCTCATGGGACACGCTCCAGCTCATTCACGCCGAAACGATCGCGGAATTCACGCGGCGCCAGAATCTCCCGCCAGGCTCCTCGCGCGCCCTCGGGTGGGACACGCCCGACGAGCCGCGCGATTCGGCGTCGTCAGCCGGGATGCGCCTCTCGCCCCGGTCGTTCGGCCACACCGGATTCACGGGCACGTCACTGTGGATCGACCCCGATCGCGACTTGTTCATCATCCTGCTGACCAATCGCGTCAACCCGACGCGCACCAACAACACCATCCGTCGTGTCCGCCCGCACGTGGCCGATCTGGTCGTGGACGCGCTCACGCACCCGGAGCTGTAGCTACTCCACGACCGTTTGCCATCCGCGTCGGGACAAATCACGATAGATGTAGCCGCCCGCGAGGACTCCGAGCGCGAGCAGTGCGACGCCCGCGCCGAATTCGTGCAGCAGCAGCTTTCCCACACCGAAGAGCACGCCGTAGATCAGCACGCAGCCCGCGATCCAATCGATCAGGTTGGCGATCCCGTCCGCCGAGGCGATGACATCCGGCGCCTTGGCCGCGATCGGCCCCCATCCCGCGCGCGACGGACGGGTGCGCCGGTAGAACGCCACCAGCGTTTCGTCCCGCTCGGGAGGCGTGAGGAATGTGACGGCGAGCCACACCACGGTCGTGATCGCGACCGTGATGATCATCATCCAGGCGAAATCGACCGGGTTGTCGGAATCGAGATGGCCCACGGTCTGGAGCAGCACCGAAACGACAAACGCCGAGATCATGGCGGCGACTTCGCTCCAGGCGTTGATCCGCCACCAGTACCAGCGCAACAGCAGTACCGCACCCGTTCCCGCTCCCGTGACGATGAGCAGCTTCCAGGCGGCGGCGATCGACCCCATGTAGAGCGTGACAACGGCCGAAATGACGGTGAGCAACACAGTGGCGGCCTGGGAGGCGCGCACGTAGTGCCGCTCGGCGGCGTCGCGGCGCACGAAGCGCCGGTAGAAATCGTTCACCAGATAGCTCGCGCCCCAGTTGAGCTGGGTCGCGATGGTGGACATGTACGCCGCGGCGAAGGCCGCGACCATCAGACCACGGAGCGATGAAGGCAGATAGTCGATCATGACGCGCACGTACCCGGTCTCCGGGTCCGCGAGGTTCGGGAACAGAATCAGCGACGCGAGCGCCACGAGAATCCAGGGCCAGGGCCGGACGGCATAGTGCGCGATGTTGAACCACAGCGTCGCGAGCAGCGAGTTCTTTTCGTCTTTCGCGCTGAACATCCGCTGTGCGACGTACCCGCCGCCGCCAGGCTCCGCTCCCGGGTACCACGTGGCCCACCAGTTGAGCGAGATGTAGACCAGGAACGTGATCATCGGCATCCAGGCCGAACCCACGTCCGGGACAAAGCTCAGTACCGAGCCGTGCGCGCCCGAAAGAGTCGTGAGCTTCGCCTTCATGGCGTCGATGCCACCCACGGCCGCGACCGCAACGACGGCGAGCACGATCACCATTCCCATTTTGATCACGAACTGGAACAGGTCGGTGACCAGCACCCCCCACAACCCCGAGAGCGTGGAGATCGTCGAGGTGAGCACGATCAGTCCGAGAACGACGAGCAGCGCCTCGGTCTTGCCGATCCCGAACACGAGCGAGACGATCTTCACCATGGCGAGATTCACCCAGCCGAGGATGATGCAGTTGATCGGTATGCCGAGGTACAGGGCGCGAAAGGCGCGGAGGAACGCGGCCGGTGGACCGGCATAGCGAATTTCCGAGAACTCCACGTCGGTCATCACGCCGCAGCGCCGCCACAGCCGCGCATAGAAGAACACGGTGAGCATGCCGCTCGCCACGAACGTCCACCACAGCCAGTTTCCGGCGATGCCGTTCCTCGCCACCATGCCCGTGACCGCGAGCGGTGTGTCCGCGGCGAACGTGGTCGCCACCATCGAAGTGCCCGCGAGCCACCAGGGCACATTGCGACCCGAGAGGAAGAATTCCCCCGTATCGCGTCCCGCCCGGCTCTTGTAGTAGAGGCCGATGGCGACGTTGAAAAGGAAATACAGGATCACCACGCACCAATCGGCTAAACTGAGCCGCATGAAGCACTCCGAGGGCGAGAGTTGACACGCCGATTCGAGGCGTCTAAGTTGCTGTCAGACAGGAGGATCGCAATGGCGACTACGCAGGGGACCACCCCAATTACGCTTACCCTGACCGACCGGGCCGGGGCCGAAGTGCTCAAGTTCATGAAGGACGAGAACGTGGCCCCCGAGCAGGCGGGGCTGCGCGTCGGCGTCATGCCGGGGGGCTGTTCCGGCTTCAAGTACAGCCTCAACATCGAAGACAAGCCCATGGAAGACGATCTCGTGATCGAGACGGGCGGGGTGCGCTGCTTCGTGGACAGCTTCAGCGCGCAATACCTGAACGGCGTCACGATCGACTACAAGAGCGACTTCCAGGAGTCCGGGTTCGCGTTCGAGAATCCGAATGCGACGGGGGGCTGTGGCTGCGGATCCTCGTTTACGGTTTGATCGCTCCTCCTGGTAACGGTTGGCTTGCGGGGCCCGCGTACGGCGCGGGCCCTTTGCTTTAGGAGGAGGGGGGGGGAACCGCCGCTGCGCCCACTCGACATCGCGGTCATCGTCGCGTACTGCCTCGCCGTGCTCGTGGCGGGGCTGTTCTTTGCCGGGAAGCAGCGCGACGCGACCGACTACTTCCTCGGCCACCGGGGGCTGCCGTGGTGGGCGTTGATGCTCTCGGTGGTCGCGACGGAAACGTCCGCAGTCACGGTGATTTCGATTCCGGGGATTGGCGCGCGCGGCAATCTCACGTTTCTCCAGATCGGCTTCGGGTACCTGGTGGGCCGAATCGGGGTCGCCGCCCTCTTGCTCCCCGGATACTTCGAGGGCACGCAGGACACGGCGTACCAGCGGCTCGAGCGGCGCTTCGGCCCGCACGCCCGGCGCGTGGCGTCGGGAGTATTTCTCGTGACGCGCGCCCTGGCAGATTGTGTGCGGGTGTTCGCCACCGCGATCCCGCTCGCGCTCGTGACGCGCTGGAACTTTTCGTTGGGAATTCTCGCCATAGGTCTCGTGACGTTGATCTACACCTGGTCGGGAGGCCTGCGGGCAGTCGTCTGGGTCGATGTGATTCAGCTGTGCGTGTATGTGCTGGGAGGGATCGCCACGGTGATCGTGGCGACGCACCTCGCGGGAGGCATCGGGGCATTCAGCCGCGCGTGGAACGCCGGTAAGCTGGTTGCCATCGATCCGCGCGTTTCGTTCACGGCCGTGTACACGATCTGGGGTGGCATGATCGGCGGCGCGTTACTCTCGGCGGCGTCGCATGGCACCGACCATCTGATCGTGCAGCGGCTGCTCGCGGCGCGACGGCTGGGCGATGCGCAGCGGGCATTGATCGGCTCCGGGGTGTTCATCATTCTGCAGTTTGCCCTGTTTCTTCTCGTAGGCACGAGCCTGTGGCTCGCGGGCGCCGACCACCCGGACATGCGGAGCGATGCCATTTATCCGAGCTTCGTGATCACCCAGCTTCCCGCCGGTCTTGCCGGCCTCGTGATCGCCGGAATTCTCGCCGCCGCGATGAGCAGCCACGCTTCGGCGGTGAACTCGCTCGCTTCGGCCTCGACTCACGATTTTTACGCGCCACTCACCGGCCGGACCGATCCCGCGCACCTGCTCGGCGTCGGGCGTTGGCTGACGGTCCTCTGGACTGCCGTGCTGGTCTCGGGCGCGCTCGCGCTGCGGCAGCAGAACACGCCCGTGGTTCAACTCGCGCTCAGCATTGCCTCAATCACGTATGGCGCATTGCTCGGGACGTATATCCTCGGTGGGATCTCGTCACGCGCGCGGCAGCGCGACGCGATCATGGCAATCGGGGTGAGTGTCTTGCTCATGACTCCCATCGTCCTTGGCGCCGTGATCCCGGGATTTCCGATCCGCTGGCTGCCATCGCTCGCCTGGCCATGGTACGTGCCGCTTGGCACCGCGATCACGCTCGCGACTGGTCTACTCGCCTCTACGGTCCGCGCATGATCTTCCTCGGCATCGACGCCGGCGCATCACACTCGGAGGTCGTCATCGCGGGAGCTGACCTCGTGATTCGCGCGCGCGCCGAAGGCCCGCCGGCGGCCGTTCGCCCGAGTGGCGCGGCCGTTTCCGCGGCGATCATCGCTCATACCGCGCGCCGAGCCGCGACGGCAGCCGGCAGCGCACTCCCCGGGGCCGCCGCGGTGGTCGGGGCCGCTGGAGCAGGCCGGGTCCAGGAGCAGGCGGAGCTCGCGAGCGCGCTCGTCGACGCAGGCGTGGCGCAAGCAGTGCGAGTCGTACCGGATGGGGAAGTTGCGCTCATCGCCGTGTTCGGCCGGGGCCCGGGCGTGGTGGTGAGCGCCGGCACGGGCTCGATCGCGTACGCGCGCGATGCCGAGGGTCGTGTGTACCGAGCGGGGGGCTACGGGTGGCAGATTGGCGACGAAGGCGGCGGCTACTGGCTGGGGCGTCGCGCGCTCTCAGAGGCGGCGCGGACCATCGACGGGCTAGCCGAAGGCTCGACGCTCTCCGCGCGCCTGTTGAGCGCGCTCGGGCTCGAGCGCTTCGACGCCCTGGTGCGCTGGGCGCAGACCGCGACCCCAACCCAGATCGCGGCGCTCGCTCCCCACGTGCTCAACGCCGCGGAAGATGGCGAAGCGGTCGCGCGCCGGGCCGTGAACGACGCGGGGCGCGAGCTGGCCGCGCTTGTCGTCTCGCTCGAGCGCTACTTCCCCGGAGCCGATCCGATTCCCGTTGCGGTCGCGGGCAGCCTGCTCAACCCTCGCTCCCCCCTCGCTACAGCATTCTGGGAGGCGCTGGGAAGCCTGTCGGCACGTGCGCAGCCCGTGTTGCTGATGGTGGATCCCGCGGTGGCGGCGCTGCGAATGGCGGTCGAGCTGCGCAATAACGCATGATCAAGATTCAATAATCAATGTTCATTGACCATTGATTATTAATTATTGATCACCGAGTGCCGGTATCCCCACCCGAAGTACAACGCCATTCCCAGCACCAGCCAGATGCCGAAGCGCTCCCACGCCTGGTGCGGCAACCCGCCCATCACGAAAACGCACAGTAACGCGGACGCGATGGAGACGAACCAGACGGCGCGCACACGGAACGGGCGCGGCCGATCCGGATCGGTGTACCGCAGCACGAGCACGCCGATCGAGACGAGCGCGAACGCGAACAGGGTCCCGATGTTGGTCAGGTCGTAGGTTTCGCCCGCGTCGCCGATCAACGCCCACAGGGCCACAAAGATGCCGGTCACGAGCGTCGTGATGTGCGGCACCCGGTGCTTCGGATGCACCTTGGCGGCCCAGGCCGGCAGCAGTCCGTCGCGCGCCATCGCGAAGAAGATGCGCGGCTGGCCGTACTGAAACACGAGCAGCACGGCGGTCATGGAGACGATCGCGCCGAGCGACACGATCCACTCGACGGTGGTCAGATTAGCGGCGTGCAGCGCCGCGGCGAGCGGATCCGCCACGCCCAGCTTCGTGTACGGCACCAGGCCCGTGAGCACGGTCCCCACGATCATGTAGATGATGGTACAGATCGCGAGACCGCCGAGGATGCCGAGCGGCAGGTTGCGCTGCGGGTTCCTGGTTTCCTCCGCGGCCGTCGAGATCGCATCGAAGCCGATATAGGCGAAGAACACGATCGCGGCACCCTGATGGATGCCGCGAAATCCATTCGGAGCGAACGGGTGATAGTACGCCGGCTTCAGGTGTCGCAGGCCGGCCACGACAAACAGCGCGAGCACCAGGAGCTTGATCGTCACCATGATGTTGTTGGCGGTGGCGCTCTCGCGCGCGCCGAGCAGGAGCAGCCACGTAATCAGCATCACGATCGTGAATGCCGGTACGTTGACCAGTAACGCAATCCCGGCCACGTGGGGCGCGGAGTCCAGCAGCCCGTGGATCGCGGGATCGGGTGACAGCAATGCCGTGCGGTAGCCGGTCGTGAGCCACGCGGGAAAGACGATGTGGAACGACCGTAACAGCGACTCGAGGTAGTCGCCCCAGGAAATGGCGACCGCGACATTGCCAACGGCGTACTCGAGAATCAGGTCCCAGCCGATGAGCCAGGCGACGATCTCGCCCAGCGTCGCGTAGGTGTACGCGTACGCGCTCCCGGCCTGCGGTATCATCGCCGACAACTCGGCGTAACACAGACCGGCGAGCGCGCAGCACACGCCGAGCAGCAGAAACGACAGGACCAGTGCGGGGCCCGCCCCGCTCCGCACCAGATTGCCCGCCGCGTCGTACTGACCGGCCGCGGCCGTGCCGACTGATCCGAAGATTCCCGCGCCGATCACGGCCCCGATCGCGAGCATGATCAGGTCGCCGGCGCCCAGCGAGCGTTTGAGCGATGTGTCGGTCTCGGCGAGCAGCTCCGAGATCGGCTTGCGGCGGAGCAGGCGCATCATGTGAAACGCGGGAACCGAGAAACGGGAAGCGAGAAGCGGATGCGGTTACGCTTCCCGCTTCTCGCTTCCCGCTGTCCGGTCATACGAACAGTGGAGCCAACACCAGCGTCACGGTACTGAGCAGCTTGATCAACACGTGCAGCGACGGCCCGGCGGTGTCCTTGAACGGATCGCCCACCGTATCGCCGACCACGCCGGCTTTGTGGGCGTCGCTTCCCTTGCCGCCGTACTCGCCCATCTCGATGAACTTCTTGGCGTTATCCCAGGCGCCACCGCCATTGTTCAGCAGCGTAGCCATGAGAATGCCGGCGATCGTCCCCACCATCAGGAATGCCGCCACGGTCTCGGCGCCGAGATGGAAGATTTTGAAAAACAGTCCGACGGCGATCGGCATACCGACCGCGAGCAGCCCGGGCGCCACCATGGCCTTCAACGCGCCGACGGTCACGATATCGACCGCGGTGCCGTAGTCCGGCCGCGACGTGCCCTGGAGAATTCCGGGATCGGCCTTGAACTGACGGCGCACTTCCTTGATGACGTCCACCGCTGCCTTGGTCACCGCGCCGATCGCGAGCGCCGAGAACCAGAACACGAGCATCGCGCCCAGCAGCCCGCCCACGAACACCTCGGGCTTCGAGATGTCGACCGCGGCGAGCGGCGAGCCGAGCGCGGCGACTTCGTCGAGGTACGCGGAGAAGAGCAGGAAGGCCGCGAGGGCGGCAGAGCCGATCGCGTACCCTTTGGTCAGCGCCTTGGTGGTGTTCCCGACCGCATCGAGCCGATCGGTACGGCGCCGGATCTCTTCGGGCTGGTGAGACATTTCGATGATGCCGCCCGCGTTGTCCGTGATCGGGCCGAACGTGTCCATCGCGAGGATGTACGCGGCCGTGCCGAGCATCCCCATGGTGGCGACCGCGGTGCCGAACAGCCCGGAATGCTGGAGGCCGCTCGACGCTCCGAGGTGGTAGGACGCGATGATCGCGATCGAGATCGTGAACACCGGCAGTGCGGTGCACTCGAGGCCGACCGCGAATCCCGCGATGATGTTGGTCGCGGGTCCCGTGACCGACGCGGCGGCAATCGATTTGACGGGACGGTAGCGGTATTCCGTGTAGTACTGCGTGATGTAGACGAACGCGATCGACATGGCGATGCCGATGATGCCGCACAGGGCGAAATGCCACCATGCGTCGGGCTGTCCGGGAGGATTGAGCAGCCAGTACGTGCCACCGACGAAGCCGATCGCGGCGAGCACCGCGGTGATCATGTAGCCGCGATTCAACGCCTGCATCGGATCTTCGTCTTCGCGTGCCTTGACGATCAGCACGCCGATGATCGACGCGATCAGCCCGAACGCCCGGGCGACCAGCGGGAAGAGCATCACGCCCACGATCTGATCGGGGCGGAAGGCACCCGGGTTGGCGAGCGCCAGGCCCGAGCCCAAAATCATGGCGCCGATGTTTTCGGCCGCTGTCGACTCGAACAGGTCGGCGCCGCGGCCCGCACAATCGCCGACGTTGTCGCCCACCAGGTCCGCGATGACGGCGGGATTGCGTGGGTCATCTTCGGGGATCCCGGCTTCGACCTTGCCCACCAGGTCCGCGCCGACATCCGCGGCCTTGGTATAGATTCCGCCGCCCAGCTGCGCGAACAGCGCGACGAACGACGCGCCGAAGCCGTAGCCGACGATCATGAGCGGGATCTTGGTGGGGGCGAAGCCGATGGTGTTCAGGATGTAGTAGAGGATGCCGACGCCGAAGAGGCTCATCGCCACGACGAAGAGTCCGCTGACCGCGCCGCCGCGCAAGGCGACCTGCATCGCCTTATTCAGACTGTTCCGCGCCGCACTAGCGCTCCGGATGTTGGACCGCACGGCGACGTACATCCCCACGAGCCCGGCGACCCCCGAACACGTCGCGCCGAACAGGAACGAGATCGTCGTGGTCAGCGCGAGGGCGGAGGCGCTGGGCTCGTCCCCATGGGGCTTCCGGATGAACGCGTACAGGACGTAAATGACCGCGCCCAGCGCGATGGAGAGCGTCGCGATGGTCCGGTACTGGCGACGTAGGAACGCTTCCGCGCCCTCCTGAATCGCGTCGGAAATGCGCCGCATTTCGGGGGTGCCGTTGTCTTGCCGGAGAACGTAGCCGCGCAGACCCCAGGCAACGGCCAGGGCGAAGATCGAGATCGCCAGGACGAGGACGATCAGCATAGAAGATGATGGCTCCTAGTTTCCGAGTGTGATGGCGACCGTGAAGACGCTCGCGACGTTCGTCCCATCGCGCGTGTGCGCGGGATAGAAGCGAAACGCCTTCATGCGCTCCAGGAACTCCCGGCGGTACGGCTCGTCGTGCATCGGCGGGTCGACCTCGACCCGCGTGACGTTTCCATCGGCCGCCACCCAGAACTTGACGCGATAGGTGCGGCCGGCGAGGCTGCCGGGGACCTTCGCCAGCGGTGGCACATACGTAGTACGCGGCGAGGCGGGGGAAATGTAGTCGCCCGCGCCTCCCGTGCCAGACCCTGCTCCGACGCCAGCGCCTGGGGGACCAGCCCCATTGCCGCCGGCAGCTCCCGCCCCCGTGGCCCCCATCATTCCGACTTCAGGGAGAACCGGGGAGAGGCGCGGCGCGATCGACGGCACGTCGATCTCCACGGTTGAGAGTGTCGGAATGGTTGTGAGCGCGATGTGCGGCGCCTCGGGAAGCGAGACCGGGGCGGGAGCCGGCGCGGCGGGGAGCGCGAAGAAATTCACGCGCCGACCGTCGCTCGGCCGGCCTTCGGAATTCCCGATTCCCGACCCGCGCTGGGTCAGGCGGTCATGCAGGTGGAAAACCGCGATGAGCAAGGCGGCATGCAACGCCACTGAAACAGCAATGCCCGCCCGGGACGCGGAACGCGCCGGCCGGCGCGGGAGCGAAGCGTGGAGGGAGGGAGGACGAGGAAGCGACGTGCGCTAGTGCGCCTGGGCCTGGCCCTGGTCCGCCGGCGTAAACCCGATGACCTGCACCCCGGCGCCGTGGGCGATATCCATCGCGTGCATGACATCCAGGTATTTCCGACTCGGTGCCGCCTTGATGAACAGCAATTTGGCGGGTCGCGTGTCGTAGATCTGATGGAACGCCTGGTCGAGCTGGCCCTCGGAATAGACTTGCTTGTTGATCGTGTAGCCGCCGTCGGCCGTGAGCTCGAGCACGATTTGCGCCGATGGCTGCTGCTTCGACTTCGCCTGCTGCTCGGGTGGAACCTGGACGTCGAACGCCTTGCGCGACAGCGGCTGGGTGATCATGAAGATGATGAGCAGCACGAGCAGCACGTCGATCAGCGGCGTGACGTTGATGTCGGCCGAGAGGCCCTCGCCCCCGCCCGTCGATCCCATGGCCATGCTCAGTTCTCCTTCTTCTTCTTCTTCGCGATGAGCGACTGTTTCTGCTCGCTGATCGCTCCGACGACGCGCACGCCGGCCTTGCGCGCGATCTCGAGCGCCTGCTGAACCCGTCCGAAGTCGATGTTCTGGTCGGCCTTGAGGAACAGAATCTTGTCCTTGGTGCGGCTCTCGTACAGCGAGACCAGCCGGCCGGGCAGGTCCGCATCGCTCACTGCCCGCGGCCCGGAGCCGACGTCCAGATAAAACTTGCCTTCGCGATCGATCCCGAGCCTGATCTCGTCGGCCTGCTCCGGACGGTTTTCCGGGTTCTCCGCCCGGGGAATCGTAGCTTGGAATCCCGCCGTGATGATCGGGGTGACGATCATGAAAATGATGAGCAGCACGAGCATCACGTCGATCAGCGGCGTGACGTTGATGTCGGCCTTGACGGCCGCGCGGGCGCTAGCGGCTGACAGGGCCACCGGAGGACGGCTTCTGCGCCTGGAATTCCTTGGTGAAGATCGACCGGCCGAACTCGGAGCCGACGCTCTTGATCAGGTAATCGATCAGCTCCTTCGACGTGTACGTCATCTCGACCGAGAGAAAGTCGATCTTGGTCGTGAAGTAGTTGTAGAGCCACACCGCGGGAATCGCGACGAGCAGGCCGAACGCGGTCGTGATCAGCGCTTCCGCGATACCCGCCGACACGGAGGCGAGCGACCCGCCGCCGCCCGAGGCCGCCATGCCCGTGAACGCGTTCACGATACCCATGACCGTTCCGAGCAGTCCCACGAACGGCGCTGTGGCGCCCGTGGTCGCGAGAATGCCCAGACCGCGCTTCAGGTCCGCGGCTTCGATCAGCATCTCGCGCTCGACCGACCGTTCCACTGAGTTGATGTCGGCCGCTGTGATCGTCGCCCGATCACGCAGCAGCGGCTTTACCTCGGCGAGCGCGCCACCCAGCACGCGCGCCACGTGGCTGCGCTTCTGCTTTTCCGCGAGCGTGATCGCCCCGTCGAGCTGGTCTTCCTTGAGATAGCGCGAGAATTCGGGCGCGAATGTCCGTGTCTGCTTCTGCGACTGCCAGAGCTGGTACAGCTTCTGGAACGCGCTGGTCCAGGAGATGAGCGACATGATCGCCAGCACCAGCACAACGCCCTTGGCGAACGGGCCCATCGAGATGAACAGATCGTATAACGAAGGCATGGAGTCCTCAGCGACCTTGGGTTAGGCGAAACTGGACTGGCAGGGAAATGAGCACCCGCACCGCACGACCATGGACGCGCGCGGGACGGAACAGCGACTTGAGTACGACGTTGCGGGCCGGTTCGTTGAAACCAGGATTGGAGCTGGACATGATGCGCACCGAGCTGGGCTCGACGCGGCCGAGCGTATCGATCACGGCCTGCACCACCACCTCGCCCTGCACGCCCGCCTGCTTCAGCAGCTCCGGATAGACGAGCGGCGGGCCGGCGAGCCGCTCCGGCTTCTCTTCGACGATCGCTTCCATGAACACTTCATTCCCCGTCGGCACGACGCCGTTCGCCGTTCCACCTTCCACGCCCGTGCCCGAGTAGTCCTTGGGATCGAACTTTTCCGCAAGATTCACGGGCGGAATGTTGGTGGGAATTTCGGTGGGGGCGATGATCGTCTGAAACCCCTTGAGCGGCACATCGAGCTGCACCGGCTGCGGCTCCGGCGGCTTCTGCTGTTGCTGCTGCTGCTCCAGATACACCATCGTGGTATCGGTCTTGACCTTCGTGTCGCCCTGCCCCGCGTGCAGCGTCGCGAACACGGCGCCCACGATGACGGCCGTATGTACCACGAGAGAAATGAAGCCCACGCCGAGGAATTTCTTCCTCTGTTTTTTCCCTCTGGATTCGATCAGGTTCTCGAACACACTTTCAAGTACCCTGATTCCGGCGGAAGGCGCCAGTACCACCAGATTACAATCCGATGACAATCCTCCCTAGCCCGGGAGTGTCACTGTCACGGTAGTTCCGCGGCCCGGGCGGCTCGTCACTTCGATGTTGCCGCCGTGCGCTTCGACGATCCAGCGGGAAATGGCGAGGCCGAGCCCCGCCCCGGCGCGCCCTCCGGTGCGCGTCCGCGCTGCATCCGCGCGCCAGAAGCGGTCGAACACATGCGGCAGGTCGCCGGGGGCGATGCCGATCCCCGTGTCCCGCACGGTCAGCCGGACATGTCCGTTGGATCGGCCCAGCTCGAGCGAGACCTGCCCTCCGGCCGGCGTGTATTTCACCGCGTTGGTCAGAAGATTGAGGATTAGCTCCCGAATGCGCTCCGCATCGACGGGGATCACCACCGGGTTCTCCGGAGTGCCGAAGTCGATGTGCACGCCCGCCTGCTCGGCCAAGAGCTCACCCGTTTCGCGGGACTCGAGCACGATTGCACGGAGATCCGCCGGCTCGCGGTACAGGGGGGCGCGGCCCTCGTCAACGCGAGCCAATGTCA
>Ga0335079_10000825_pt1 | contig 35090 bp, 27 predicted proteins | sample Lox_Sample_33_FD_206719 | JGI IMG/M metagenome (GOLD analysis project Ga0335079, IMG submission 206719) | Soil microbial communities from Loxahatchee National Wildlife Refuge, Florida, United States - Lox_Sample_3.3 | ecosystem: Environmental > Terrestrial > Soil > Wetlands | place: USA...
GCGACTCCGGCGACGGCATGCAGCTGGCGGGCGACCGCTTCACACAGGAGACGGCTGCGTTCGGCAACGACCTGTCCACACTGCCGAACTTCCCCGCCGAGATCCGCGCCCCGGCCGGCACCCTGCCTGGCGTCTCCAGCTTCCAGCTTCACTTCGCCGACCACGACATCCTGACCCCCGGTGACGCGCCGGACGTCCTGGTGGCGATGAACCCGGCTGCCCTGCGGGCCAACGTCGGCGACCTGCCCCGCGGGGCCGACATCATCGCCAACACCGACGAGTTCAGCAAGCGGAACCTTTCCCGGGTCGGCTATGACGAGAACCCGCTGGAGGACGGCTCGCTCGCGGCCTACAACATCCACGCCGTGCCGATCACCTCGATGACCGTCAAGGCCCTCGAGGAGTTCAAGATCAGCCGCAAGGAGGCCGAGCGGGCCAAGAACATGTTCGCCCTCGGCCTGCTCTCCTGGCTCTACAACCGGCCGGTGGAGGGGACCGCCAAGTTCCTGGAGTCCAAGTTCGCCCGCAAGCCCGAGATCATGAAGGCGAACATCGGGGCCTTCCAGGCCGGCTGGAACTACGGCGAGACCACCGAGGCGTTCTCGGTCCAGTACGAGATCAAGCCGGCCAGCGTCGAGCCGGGCATCTACCGCAACATCACCGGCAACGTCGCGCTCGCCTACGGCCTGGTGGCCGCGTCGCGGCGGTCCGGGCTGCCGCTGTTCCTCGGCTCCTACCCGATCACGCCGGCCTCGGACATCCTGCACGAGCTGTCCAAGCTCAAGCGGTTCGGGGTCCGCACCTTCCAGGCGGAGGACGAGATCGCGGGCGTGGGCGCCGCCCTCGGCGCCGCGTTCGGCGGCGCGCTCGGCGTCAGCACCACCTCCGGCCCTGGCATGACGCTCAAGATGGAGACGATCGGGCTGGCCGTCTCGGTCGAGCTGCCGCTGATCATCTGCGACATCCAGCGGGCGGGCCCGTCCACCGGGATGCCGACCAAGACCGAACAGGCCGACCTGCTCATGGCCCTGTACGGCCGGAACGGCGAGTCGCCCGTCCCGGTGCTGGCGCCCTCCACGCCGTCGGATTGCTTCGACACCGCGCTGGAGGCCGTCCGGATCGCCACCAAGTACCGGACCCCGGTGATCATCCTGTCCGACGGCTACCTGGCCAACGGGTCCGAGCCCTGGCGCATCCCCGAGGTCCCTGACCTGCCCAGGCTGCGGGATGAGTTCTCCTACTCCAAGCCCCAGGAGTGGCGCGGCGAGGACGGCAAGGTGGAGTTCCTGCCGTTCCAGCGGGACCCGGAGACGCTCGCCCGGCCGTGGGCCATCCCCGGCATGCCCGGCCTGGAGCACCGGATCGGCGGTATCGAGAAGGCCGACGGGCCCGGCACCATCTCCTACGACCCGGACAACCACGACCGGATGGTCCGGCTGCGCCAGGCCAAGGTCGACGGCATCGCGCGTGACATCAGCCCGCTCGAGGTGGACGACCCGGACGGCACGGCGCGGGTACTCGTGCTCGGCTGGGGCTCGACCTACGGCTCGATCGGGGCGGCGGTGCGCCGGATCCGGCTGGCCGGGGGGTCGGTCGCCCAGGCGCACCTGCGGTACCTGAACCCCTTCCCGGCCAACCTGGCCGAGGTGCTCGCCGCCTACGAGAAGGTGCTGGTTCCCGAGATCAACCTCGGGCAGCTCGCGCTGCTGCTGCGCGGCCGCTACCACGCGGACGTGATCTCCTACAACCGGGTCCGCGGCCTCCCCTTCCGCGCGGCGGAGCTGGCCGGCGTCATCCAGGATGTGATCACCGATGTCTGACAACATGGCCAACGACGGCGCGGACGCCGCCGCTCACCGCCCGGCCTCGCTCACCCTGGTGCCGGTCGCGGACGAGAAGCTCACCACCAAGGACTTCAAGTCCGACCAGGAGGTGCGCTGGTGCCCCGGCTGCGGCGACTACGCGATCCTGGCCGCCTTCCAGGCCTTCCTGCCCGAGCTGGGCATCCCGCGCGAGAACCTGGTCATCATCTCCGGGATCGGCTGCTCCTCCCGGCTGCCGTACTACGTGGACAGCTACGGCATGCACTCGATCCACGGCCGGGCACCGGCGATCGCCAGCGGGCTGGCCTGCACCCGTCCCGACCTGTCGGTGTGGGTGATCACCGGTGACGGCGACGCGCTCTCGATCGGCGGCAACCACCTGATCCACGCCCTGCGCCGGAACGTCAACGTCAAGATCCTGCTGTTCAACAACCGGATCTACGGGCTGACCAAGGGCCAGTACTCACCCACCTCCGAGCAGGGGAAGGTGACGAAGTCAACCCCGTTCGGCTCGCTGGACACACCGTTCAACCCGCTGTCCCTGGCGATCGGCGCCGAGGCCAGCTTCGTGGCCCGCACGATCGACTCCGACCGCAAGCACCTCACCAGCGTGCTGCGGGCCGCGGCGGACCACCGGGGAGCGGCGTTCGTCGAGATCTACCAGAACTGCCCGATCTTCAACGACGAGGCGTTCGGCCCGCTGAAGGACCCGGCGACCAGTGGCGACCTGCTGATCCGGCTGGAGCACGGCGAGCCGGTCCGGTTCGGCCCGGGCAAGGGCCAGGGGCTGCGCTTCGGCCGCTACGGCTCGCTGGAGGCGGCCGAGGTGGCCGGGGCCGGCGAGGACTCGCTGCTGGTGCACGACGCCCAGGCGGCCGACCCCGCCTACGCGTTCGCCCTCTCGCGGCTCGGCGGCGCCGACTTCACGCACACCCCGATCGGGGTGTTCCGCAACGCCGCCCGCCCCAGTTACGACGAGCTGATGGCCGCCCAGCTGGAGGAGGCCCGCGCCAGGCAGGGCCAGGGCGACCTGGCGGCGCTGCTGGCCGGCCCCGACACCTGGCAGGTCAACTGACCCAGCGGGCGCCATGACCGTTCGGGTGGAGCGCGACGGGCAGGTAACCACCGTCATCCTGGACCGCCCGGAAGTGCGCAACGCGGTGGATGGGCCGGCCGCGGCCGCCCTGGCCAGCGCCTTCCGCGCCTTCGACGCCGACGACGGCGCCCACGTGGCGGTGCTGTGGGGTGCGGGCGGGACGTTCTGCGCCGGCGCCGACCTCAAGGCGGTCGGCGGCCCGGACGGCAACCGGGCCGCGCCGGACGGCGACGGGCCGATGGGGCCGACCCGGCTGCGGCTGGCCAAGCCGGTGATCGCCGCGATCGCCGGCCACGCCGTGGCGGGCGGCCTGGAGCTGGCGCTGTGGTGCGACCTGCGGGTGGTGGAACAGGACGCGGTGCTGGGCGTGTTCTGCCGCCGGTGGGGGGTGCCGCTGATCGACGGCGGCACGGTGCGGCTGCCCCGGGTGGTCGGCCAGGGCCGCGCGCTGGACATGATCCTGACCGGGCGGCCGGTCGCCGCGCCCGAGGCGCTGGCGATGGGCCTGGCCGACCGGGTGGTCCCGCCGGGCCAGGCGCGGGCGGCGGCCGAGGCCCTGGCCCGCGAGATCGCCGCGCTGCCTCAGCAGTGCCTGCGCAGCGACCGGGCGTCCGCGCTGGAGGGCGGCTGGCTCGGCGAGGACGAGGCGATGGCCAACGAGTTCCGTCACGGCATGGCGGTGCTGGCCGCGCCCGGCATGGCCGACGGCGTGAACCGGTTCCGCGGCGGCGCGGGGCGTAGCGGCGCTCCCGTCTAAACCAGATAGCTGCCGAACGGATCCTCCGGGCGACCGCCCTGCCCAGGCACTGGCACTTCCGGGTGAGGCTGCGCGCACCCCTCCCCCTTCGTCTTGCGTCTATGTACATTTGACGCATGGCGCTAGATCCGGACCTTCTGAACGAGGCGAAGATCGCCGAGGCGGACCTCGTCGAAGCCGAGCACGCCGCCGACGTCGCGCGGGCGGAATTCAACCGGGCGGTCCGCCGCCTGCACCTGGCCGGCGCATCGCTCCGCGAGGCCGCGAAGGCACTCGGCCTCAGCCATCAGCGCGTGCACCAGATAGTGGAGGCCGCCGGCGGCAGCCGGCGCTGGCGCAAGGCCGCCAAGACGCCCCGCCCCGGGCCCTGCTCGTTCTGCGGGCGCACCGCCGAGCAGGTGAAGGCGCTCATCGCGGGCCCCGGCGTTTACATCTGTGACCGCTGCATCCCCGTGGCCAGCCAGACGATCGCCACCGGTGAGCCGGGCGGCCCGCCCACGGCCGCCATCGAGCCGGTCGCCGTGGAGGACATGACCGAGAAGTGCAGCTTCTGCGGCAAGCGCCGCCATCAGGTGCCCGGCCTGGCCGCCGCCGGCAGCGCCCGGATCTGCGCCGAGTGCCTGCAGCTGTGTCATGAGATCCTCGCCGAGCGGCTGGCCTGACCACGCCACCAGAACGGCTGGGCCGCCGCTGACCCGGGACCGCTGGGAGCGCCCATGAAGCACGTTGGCATCCTCGCGCACAGCACCGAAGGGGCAGCGCTCTGCTTTCTCGCCTTCTGCCAGGAGGGATTCCGGCGGCTGGGGCGCAACGAGCACCCGGACGTGACCCTGGACTACATCGCCTTCGGCCACAGCATGCCCGCGTGGGACGCCGGGGACTACGGGCGGATCCGGGCCACGCTGTCGGTCAGCGCGCACCGGCTGGCCCGCGCGGGCGCGGACTTTTTCGCCTGCCCGGACAACACCGCGCACCTGGCGCTCGAAGAACCCGGCGAGGATCTCCCGCTGCCGGGCCTGCACATCGCCGAGGTGGTCGCCGCGCAGGCGGCCCGCGAGCACCGCCAGCGGGTCGGCGTGCTCGGCACCAGGTACCTGATGGACGGGCCGCTCTACCCCCGGGCACTCGCGGCCCGCGGCATCGCGGCCGAGGTTCCCGGCGCCGCCGACCGCCGCGTCGTCAACGAGATCATCTTCGGTGAGCTGGTCAACGGCGTGTTCACCGACAGCTCGCGGCAGGAGTACCTCCGGGTGATCGAGCGGCTGGCGGCCCGGGGCTGCGACGCGGTCGCGCTGGTGTGCACGGAGATCCCGCTGCTGGTCACGCCGGAGGCGTCCCCGCTGCCGGTACTGGACTCGACCCGCCTGCTGGCCCGCGCCGCCTACGACGCCGCCACCGGCGAGCAGCCCATGCCCACCTGGCGCGGCGGCCCGCCCGGCGGCTGACCCCCGGCGGGGTGGGGGTCAGCAAAGGCGGGGCGTGTCAGCAGACCGCGCGGACGGCGTCGGCGAGCAGCTCCAGCCCTTGGCCGAGCTCGGCATCGGTGATCGTCAGCGGTGGCAGCAGCTTGACCGCCTCGCCCTGCGGCCCGGCCGTCTCCACCAGCAGGCCCCGTTCGAAGGCGGCGGTGGAGATCTTCCCGGCCAGCTCGCCGCACTCGAACGCCAGGCAGTGGGCCAGCCCGCGGCCGCGTGTCTCGATCGGGGTGCCCGGGACCGATTCGGCCAGGCCGGCCAGGGCGGCGGCGACCCGCTCCCCCTTGGCCAGCGTGCCACGCTCGAGCGCGTCGTCCCGCCAGTAGGTCCGCAGGGCGGCGGTGCCGGTGACCAGCGCCGGGTTGACACCCCGGAACGTGCCGTTGTGCTCGCCCGGCTCCCAGATGTCCAGGTCGGGGCGGATCAGGGTGAGCGCGAGCGGCAGGCCGAAGCCGCCGATGGATTTGGACAGGCAGACGATATCCGGGGTGATGCCCGCCGTCTCGAAGCTGAAGAACGGGCCGGTGCGGCCGCAGCCCATCTGCACGTCGTCGACGATGAGCAGGATGCCGTGCCGCTGGCACAGATCGGCCAGGCCGCGTAGCCATTCCGGGCGGGCGACCCGGATGCCGCCCTCGCCCTGGACCGTCTCCACGATCGCCGCGGCCGGCTTGTCCGGCCCGCTGCCGCGGCTGTCCACCAGCCGCTCCAGCCAGCGGAAGTCCGGCACCTGCCCGCCCGGGTCGTCGAACGGCATCGGGATGGCGTGGCCCAGCGGCACCCCGGCGCCGCCCCGGTGGAACGGGCTGCCGGTGACCGAGAGCGCGCCCAGCGTCATGCCGTGGAAGGCGTCGGTGAAACTGATCACCTCGGTGCGGCCGGTCACCTTGCGGGCCAGCTTCAGCGCCGCCTCGACGGCGTTGGCGCCGCCTGGGCCGGGGAACTGCACCCGGTAGTCCAGCTGCCGGGGCTGCAGGATGAGCTCGCCGAAGGCGGCCAGGAACTCGCGCTTGGCGACCGTGTACATGTCCAGCGAGTGGATGACCCGGTCGCCGGCCAGGTAGTCCAGCAGGGCCTGCTTGAGCGCAGGGTTGTTGTGGCCGTAGTTGAGCGCGCCGGCCCCGGCGAAGAAATCCAGATAGGCACGGCCGTCCTCGTCGTAGAGCCAGCTGCCCGCCGCATGGTCGAACACCGTCGGCCAGGCGCGGCAGTAGCTGCGTACGGCGGACTCGCGTGCGGTGAAGGTTCCCAAGGTTTGTCACATCCTGTTCGTCAGGGCTGACTGCGGGCCCGCGCCGGTGGGCGGGGTGCTAGCTGGTGGACGGGGGACTGGGGCAGGGGAAGCGTGCGGGCCGACTCTGACCGGACGGCCGCGGGGCGGGAGCGGGCCGGCGGTCCGTTCACCGCCCTGGCCGGGGCCGGGACCGGGGCCCGCGCAGTGGCGGCCGGGTTGCCGCGCCACCACGTGCCGGGCGGGACGTGCTCGCCCTTCATGAGGAAGGAGTCGGCGTCGAGCACCGCGCCGTCGCCCAGTTCCACCCCGTAGTGGATGAAGGCACCGGTGCCGACGGTGCACCGGGCGCCGATCGTGATGTAGCCGGACTTGAACGTGCCGTCTTCCAGGGAGTGGCCCTGCAGGATGCTGCCCGCGTTGAGGGTGGCCTCGCTGCCGATCGTGACCAGGGTGCGCTCCACGATCGAGCAGCCGTCGTCGAGCAGGCGGCGGCCGGCCCGCACCCCGAGCATGCGCCACAGCACACGCTTGAACGGGGTGCCGCTGAACATCTGGATGTAGGCGATCGACGGCACCTTCCAGTAGCGCTCATGCCGCCAGAAAAGCGGCTGGTAGATCGAGCAGAACCGCGGCTTCAGGGCGCGGAACCCGGTGACGGCGCGCTCGACGAGCACGAAATAGCCGACGGTGAAGACGAGCATGAGCAGCAGCAGCCCGGTCGTGGCCAGCACGTCGGCCACGGTGACGCCGAGCACCTCCGTGCCGAGCATGCTTGCCACGGTGGTGCCATGCAGGTTTGCGTTCTGCACCTGTGAGACGGCCGTGTGCACCATGTCGGACACCAGGGTGCCCTGGGCGGTCGTGCGCAGGGCGTGTGACAGCGCGCCGCCGATGAAGGGCAGGAGCGCGATGAACGCGAGCCCGGTGACGTAGAGCCACCGCACCAGCAGATGCAGGCCGATGGTGACCGCGTTGTGCCGGTTCTTGGCCCGCAGCCGGCGCCGCCGCCGCCGCGCGGTGCTCAGGTGATCGAACTGGTGGTCGGAGTGGACCGATCGCGGGATCTCGAAGCAGGGCGAGCCGAGCAGGCCCACTCCCTCCCGGACCGGGCCGCTGACCGGGATCATCACCTTGGTGGCCAGCAGGCAGTTGCCGCCGGTCCGGCCGCCGGCCGGGTAGACGATCCCGTTGCCGAGGAAGTTGCGGGCCCCGATGGTGACCGGGGCGACCCGGAACGAGCTGCTGGAGAACTCGGCGTTGATGATCGACAGGCCGTCGGAGACCATGGTGCCGGTGCCCACGGTGGTGAGCGTGGGCATCTCGTGCTTGACCTCCATGCCGAAGTTGGAGCCGCTCTGCTCGACCGGCGCCAGCCGGTAGCCGATCAGGCTGAGGTAGCGCACGATGGCCGAGCTGTCCCCGAACAGGGCGGTGAAGAACCCGATATTCGTCATCCGGGAGACCGCGCGCTGGAGCGTGTAGTGGATCCCGTACAGCGGGTGCACCTTCCCCGGTTTCAGCGCCAGGCTGAGCAGGCGACCGGCGGTGCCGGCGATGACCAGCCCGGCGGCGATGGCGCCGAGGAACACCACCGCGGTGACCGCCAGCACGCCGGCGTAGAACTGCCAGGTCGCCATGTCCAGCCGGGCGAGCGGGCGGGCCAGCAGCGACAGTGAGGGCCGCGACACCAGCAGGGCGGCGGCGGCGACCGCGGCGGGGCCGGCCACCGCCAGCACGAGCAGCAGCCGGACGGCGCTGTACCAGGCACGGCGCAGGGCGCCGCAGCGGGCGGGCGGGACCGTCCGGTAGTCGTCGGCCGGGCCGGCCGGCTGGGCGGGCGAGCCGTGCCAGCACTCGCCCGGCGGCACCGCCTGCCCGGTGAGCAGGGCGGAGGCATGCCCGAGCTGGGCGCCGTCGCCGAGGCTGGTGCCGATGTCGAGGACGCTGTGCTCGCCGACGAACACGTCCGCGCCCAGGGTGATGGCACCGGTCTCGATGGCGCCGGCCCGGGCCCGGTAGCCGCTGAGGTAGGTGTCCTTGCGGATCACGCTGCCCGCGCCGATGGCCAGCAGGTCGGTGCAGACCGGCACGTGCCGGGTGAAGACCGCCACCCGGCGGCCGATCCTGGCGCCCAGCGCCCGCAGGTACAGCACATACAGCGGGGTGCCCAGCAGCAGCCGGGCCAGCGGGTTGGCGACGATCGCCGTCTTGACGACCCAGAAGCGGAAGTAGCCCAGGCCCCACGCCCGGATCCGGCGCGGTTTCCAGCGGCCGATGAGCAGCCACTTGGCCACCACCGGCAGCAGGCCCAGGGCGAGCAGCCAGCCGCCGCCGACGGCCACCAGCCGCGCGTAGATCCCCAGCGGCCCGCTGCCCGCGGCGGCCCAGGCGGACCCCGCGTCCACCGCCAGGGAAAGGCCGGCCAGGTAGGCGATGAACGCCAGCAGCTGCGCCGTGCCGCACAGCAGGTACGCCAGCGTGCCCCGTGCCGCGTGGGCCGGCTCAGGCGCTGGCTCTCCCCATGCTGGCTCTCCCGGCGCTGGCTGCCCGGCCGGGCCGGGATCCGGGAGGGTGGCGGCCAGGGCACGCACCGTCGGGTGCAGGTAGATGTCCTTCATCGAGACCGGCGGCAGCCCGCCATGCTCACGGATGGCGGCGCTGAACAGCGCCATCAGCAGCGAGTTGGCGCCGAGGTCGTTGAAGAAATGGCTGTCGACCGAGACCCGGCTGACCGCCAGCACCTCGGCCAGCAGCTCGGCCAGCACCCGCTCCGCGCCGGTCGCCGGGGCCTGGTGGTCATCCCGGGCGGCCAGCTGGCGCGGGCCGCGCGGCGGCGGCAGGCTCTTGCGGTCGGCCTTGCCGCTGGGCAGCACCGGGATGACCGGCAGCCGCTCCAGGTATGCCGGGACCATGTACGCGGGCAGCCGCTCGCGCAGCTCCACGTACACCAGGCCGGGATCCACCGCGGGAACGCCGGCGCGGGTGCTGTAGTACGCCGCCAGCTCCACCACATCCGGCGCGGGCTGGCAGGTGCTGACCACCGCCTGGGCGATGCCGGGCACCCCCAGCAGGACCGACTCGATCTCGGTCAGCTCGATGCGGTAACCGCGGATCTTGACCTGGGTGTCGATGCGGCCGTGGTGCTCGATCTCGCCCTCGGCGTTGACCCGTCCCAGGTCGCCGGTGCGGTAGATCCTGCCCGCCGGGTTGCCCGGGATGCCCAGGAAGTCCGGCACGAAGGCGCGCTCGGTGAGATCCGGCCGGCCCACGTAGCCGCTGGCGAGCCCGATCCCGGCGATGCCGATCTCCCCCATCGCGCCCGGCGGCAGGGCCGCGCCGGAGTCCGGGTCGAGCACCACCACGGAGTAGGTGGGCAGCGGCACACCGATCGTCACCGGCCGGTCCGGGTGCACCACCGTCCAGGTCGCGGTCACGGTGGCCTCGGTCGGGCCGTAGACGTTGAGGAACCGGCGGCCGGGCCGGTGCCAGCGGGTCACGAGGTCCTGCGGGCACGGCTCGCCGGACACCAGCAGGAAGCGCAGCCCGGGCAGATCTTCGTCCAGCGTGGCCAGCAGGGTCGGCACACAGCACAGCGCGGTGACCTGGCGGTCCCGCAGGAACGCGTGCAGCTCCCGCCCGAGCACCCGGTCCCCATCCGGCTTGGGCACCAGCGTCGCCCCGGCTATCCAGGGCACCCAGATCTCCTCGACGGAGAAATCGAACGCGACCGTCATGCCCTGGTAGACCCGGTCGGCGTAGCCGATCCCGTACACCTCCGCCGCCACCCGGACGAAGTTGCAGATGCTGGCGTGCTCGACCGCCACCCCTTTCGGGCGCCCGGTCGAGCCCGAGGTGTAGATGATGTAGCAGAGGTCGTCGGCTGCCTCGCCGGCCTCACCGGGGCCGAGCCGGTCCCAGCGCTGCCCGGCGATCTGCTCGATCGCCTGGTCCAGGTACAGCAGCCTGGCCAGGCCCGCCAGCGGCTCCGCCCGCTCGGCCAGGTGCGAGCGCGACAGCACCGTCGTCACCCCGGCGTCGGAGACGATGTAGGACAGCCGGTCCCGCGGGAACCCGGTGTCGAGCGGCACGTACGCGGCGTGGGCCTTCAGCACCGCCAGCATGCCGAGGTAGCCGTCCACCGCCTGGTCGGACAGCAGCCCGACCCGGTCTCCCGGCCGCACGCCCTGGCGCACCAGGAACCGCGCCAGCTGGTTTGCCCGCGCGTCCAGGCCCGCGTAGCTCAGCGTCCCGGCCATCGCGTCCACCGCGAGGTGGCTGCCCCTGCCCCCCTGGCGCATCCAGTCGCAACGGCGCTCGAACAGCCGTTCCAGGCGGTCGCCTTCCCGCCACCTGATCGAGTTGTCGTAGCCGGTGCTGATCAGCACCCGGCCGTCCAGGCAGCCGCGCGACGCCGGGCGACCGCCCCCCCGGGCGCGTCTGGAGTCGATAGCGGCACTCGTTGCGCCCGCGGCCATCAGCCCTCACGTCCCGTCGGCCAAGCCGACAGCCGGTGCCTCAGCCGGTGGCGATACCTTTCCGCTGCCACACAGGTATCGCGGACCCTGAGACACTGCCAGGAAGATCGTGCTTCGTGGTGGCGGGCAAGCGGCCCCGTCCGAGCGAGGTGGCCAGCCACGCGCCTGATCCTGGGCCGGCTTCCTTAGGCCCCGCTGGATGCCTCCGGCGACCTAGCTGAAAACCGGGGCCACGCCGTCTCTGCCAGGTGTTTCCTGCCGGGACCGGTCCGAGGGCGGGGGCCGGGAACGCCGCCGGGCGGGCGCCGGCCCTCCAGGTGACCGCCGGGCCGGTCCCCGGAAAGCGCATACGCCCGCTGACCAGGCATGCCATGGTCTATGTAGCAGCACAGCCCGTGAGCGGGGCCGGCGTCGCGGCGGCGGACGGGCTGGCCGAGGCCTGCTGGCTCGGCCTGGCCGGGGGGTGGATGAGCCGATGCCCGGCACCGCGGCCCAGCCCGCGAGTACCCTGCGGAGGATGTTGTGAGTCCAGTGCGCTGGGCCCTCGTGGTCCTGGCGACGGTCGCGCTCTGCGTGGCGATCGTCGTCATCATCGCCGCCGGGCTGGATTTCGTCGGGATCGGGCTCATGGTGGTGGTCGCCCTGGCGGCGACGTACTACGCGGGGCGGCTGGACGATCGCAGGGAGGACAGCGGAACCAGCCCCGATTGAGCCGGCGCAGGTAGCCGCGCACTGACCGCCACACCACGGCTCACCTTGCCGCGAGAGGCTTCCGTAACGCCGTACACACTGCAATACTGCGTCGATGACGGCTCTTCGCGTTGCCCTGCTCAACCTCAAGCCGGGCACAGGCAAGACCACATCGGCGGTCTGGCTGGCACACATCTTCGTCCAGGCTGGCAAGCGCGTGCTGCTGGTGGATGCCGACCCATCCGGCAGTGCTCTGGAGTGGTCCGATCTGGCCGCCATGGCGCCCGGGCAGCCGCCCAGGGCGGCGTTCCCGTTCCGGATCGTGGCCCTGCCCTCCCGTGGCCTGCACCAGCGGGTGCCCGAGATCGCCCATCCAGACGACGTGGTGATCATCGACGCCCCGCAGCTGGAGGACCACGCTGGCATCGCCCGGTCCGCGATGCGGTACGCCGACGAGATCCTGATCCCGTGCGCGCCGAGCCCCATCGAGATCAACCGCACCACGCCCGTCCGGGACGAGATCATGGAGGTCGACGCGATCAGGGACACCCCCGCGCGTTCGGCCGTGCTGCTGAACCGCTGCATCATGCGTGCGCACTCCACAGCTAACGCCAGAGAGGCGCTGGAGGGCCTAGGCTATGACGTGCTGCGGACGGCCGTGCCACGGCTAGAGGTTTACGCCCAGAGCTTCGGCATGCCGATTCCCGAGACAGGCCGCGATGTGTGGCGCGGCGTGGCCCACGACCTCATCGAGCGATGCGTTCCTCTCGGGAAGGTGCCGTTATGACCACAGAGCGGGAGCGGCGCAAAGCGCAGATGACCGCCGCCGCGGCGCGGCGCACCGAGCCCGGCGCCCGCCCGGCCGGCAAGACGGCGATCCGGTCAAAGCCGGTGCGGATCACCCTCGACCTGAGCCCCGAGCTCTACCGGCAGCTCACCCGGTGGGCACACTCGGCAGCGATCGAGCTGGACGTGCCGCGCGTCGCCCTGGCGGACGCGGTCCGGGCGATGATCAGGGTCTCGACGGAGAGCCCGGATGAGGTGATCGAGCGGCTTCGCCGTGATCTGCAGCAGTAGCGCGGCTACTGCTGCCCGAGAACGCGCCGCTTGGCAGCCTCGTAGTGAGCGTCGGAAAGCACGCCCTGGTCGTGCAGCTGCGCGAGCTTCTGCAGCTGCGCTATCCACGACGTCTCGTCATCGGCGGCCACCGGCGGGGGCTGGGCAGGGGCGGCTGGGTGCGCGGGAACCGCTGGCTGGGCAGGGACCGCCCGCCGGGCGGGCGCGGAGGCACCGGGGGTGGCCGGAGCGAACAACTGCTGGCCCGCGGGATTCACCCCGAGCTGGCCCCAGAACCGCTCAACCTGCGCCATGTACTGGGCTTCGGTGAGCCGCCCGGCGCGCAGCGACGCGGACGCGCTGGACATCGAGCGCACGTGGGGCAGCTGTGCGCCGCTGATCTGAAGGCCCCGGCTGCAGACGGGGCACACCAGGTAGTCGTCGGTGCCGTAGGGCACGACGGGCACGAAGTACAGGCGCACCGACTTCTTCGACCGGACGTGGTGGAGGAGCACCTGGTTGTGGCAGTTCGGGCACACGCACGGCGCGACCTCACCCAGGTCCTCCTGCTTGTCCGGTCCCCAGCCGAAAATCACCATGCGGCAATTGAAGCACCGGCCCGGCAGCCCGCGGGCGGCCTCCCGCCACGCGGGCACGGCACCGTGACCAGCGGCCCGGGCCCCGCCGCTGGGCGCCGGTCACGCTGGCACCGCCGCCGCGCCCCTGCCCAGGTATTGCCGCCACCAGGCAGAGAGCTTACGAAATTGTTAGCCTCGCGCCCTCCTACGTGCCCCGCCTGCCGCTCATGCCGTGACAGAATGCCTACCCCATGACCTCAGTCGCGCGGGGAAGCAGCGTCGGCACACAGGGATGAAGAGTTGTTAATGATGGGTAATCCGGTCAAGGAAGTTCCCGACGAGGCTCCTGCAGGTGACACGGCGGCGGTCGGCGAGAAGCATGCCACGGCCGCGGACAGATACCGGGGCACGCGCGGCAGGCGGCCCGTTTGGAGGCGCGCCCATGACCGGCTTGCTGTTGTCGCCCGGCCCAGGCTGAGCTACCTCCGTTCGCGGCTGTCTGGGACAGAGAGGTTCGGCGAGGCCCCTTTGATCTCGGGAAGGCTCCGGCTTGAAGCTCATGGGCGGGTTCTCATCGGCGACCGGTTCCGGGCCGAGGGCCTGGCGGCGCCGGTGAGCATCTATGTGACCCGGGGTGCCAACCTGGAGATCGGCGACGACTTCTACATGAACGGGGGGGCATGTATTGAGGTCTGGCACGACGTCAAAATAGGAAACCATGTTCTCATGGCGCCGTTCTCATCAATTATCGATGACGATCGCCATCCGCTTGAGCCCGGCCAGGTCCTGTACAAGGGGCCAACCGTGGTCGGCGACAATGTGTGGCTGGGCAGGAATGTCGCCGTGCTGCCAGGTGTCACGATAGGCAGCGGGTCAGCGATCGGCGCCAACTCGGTGGTAACCAGGGACATTCCGCCCAGCTCATTCGCGGTGGGCGCGCCGGCGCGAGTGATCCGTAAGCTCGAGATCCCCCCCGGTTGGGTCCGCCCTTAGCACCCTGCGCCGTCGAGCCCGGGCGGTTACGGCTCTGGCGCCTGCCCGCCGGGCGGCAGGAACTCCACCTCCCGGCTACGGCTGGCTGGTGCGCGGATCGCGGCCAGAAAGCCCTCCCACCCTAACGGCGCCCGGGCCCCGTTCCCCGCGTACGGCGCGCGGTGGTGCCGCCACGACCCCGATGGGCAGGCTGTGACGATCAGCCGCCGGGCAGGTGGGAGGCGGCAGCCGCTAACTGATTGTGAGGGAAAAAAAGTACAAAGAAGGCGAAACGGTCTCTGGCTAGTGCTGCAATGGATTGTGCTGCCCAGCCGGCCCGCGTCAGCGGGGTGCCCGGGCAGCAAGGGGGACCGGTGGGCCGTCCGTCACCGGGCATGAGCGCAGAGGAGGGGACCGTGAGCCCCGACATCGCGACAGACCAGCCGGCTCAAGGACAAGGAATCGCCCGGCGGTCCGTACTGCGGGGGCTGGGCGCGGGCGCACTCGCCGTCGGCGCTGGCGGCGTCCTGGCCGCGTGCAGCGCAGATACCAAGGCCAGCCAGGCCGCTTCCGCCACCAGCACGATCACTCTTGGCTATATCAGCCCGATCACCGGCGCGCTGGCCGGGTTCGGAGCGGGTGACAAGTTCGTCATCGACACCATCCGTGCCACCAAGGCCTATGCCGGTGGCTTTAAGGTCGGCGGCAAGACCTACGACGTCAACATCGTGGCCACCGACAGCCGCTCGGACCCGACCCAGGCCTCGCAACTCGCCCGCCAGCTCATCCTCAACAACAACGTGGACCTGCTGATGGCCAGTTCCACGCCCGAGACGGTCAACCCGGTCGCGGTGGTGGCCGAGACCGAGGGCGTGCCCTGCCTGGCCACCAACGACCCGTGGGAGGCCTGGTACGGCGGCCTGGGCGGGAACCCGGTCCAGCCCACCACCACGTTCCAGTACTGCACCCTGTTCTTCTTCGGCCTCAAGCAGTTCCAGGGCTGCTTCGTGCCGATGTGGAACCGCATCCCGGCCGCCAACAAGGCAGTCGCCTGCCAGTACCCCAACGACGCCGACGGCGACGCGTTCCGGGCCGGGTTCGAGCCACTCATCACGGCGTCCGGCTACACGGTGGTCGACGGCGGCCCCTACACCGACGGCACCGACGACTTCACCTCGATGATCAGCCTGTTCAAGCGCCAGGATTGCCAGTACTTCGCCAACGCGCCGGTCCCGCCGGACTTCAACATCTTCTGGAAGCAGGCGAACCAGCAGGGCTTCAAGCCGAAGCTGGCGACGGTGGCCAAGGTGCTGCTGTTCCCGCCGGACACCGTTCCGCTCGGCCCTCTGGTCAACAACATCGCGACCAACTCCTGGTGGGGGCCGTACATGCCGAACAAGTCCTCACTGGTCCCCAACCTGAGCGCGGCCCAGCTCGCGAACGACTTCCAGGCGCAGACCGGCCAGCAGTGGGTGCAGGGGATCGGGTCAACCTACAGCCTGTTCGAGATAGCCCACCTGGTGTTCAGCGGCGTCAGCGACCCACACGACAAGCAGGAGGTCGCCGCCGCGCTGCACAAGGTGAACTACACCGGGATGTGCGGGCCGCTCAACTTCTCCGGCGGCCCGGCACCCGGGGTGGCGATCATCCCCCCCGTCGGCGTGCAGTGGAAGGCGGGTTCCGGCAAGTACCCCTTTGAGATGAAGGTCGTCGACAACTCGCTGAACAAGGCCGTGCGGATCGAGGCCGACCTCCAGCCGACAAATGCCTGACGCGCGAACAGGTCGTGGATACGCACCCGGGCCGCCGCCCTCCTGACTGACGTCGTCAGCCACCGCCTGGCCGCTGGCGCACTGGACACGATCTTTGTGAACGAGACGCGGGGCGCGATGCCGCTGCGCTGGGCGCTGATTCAGATGATCGCTGAGTACGCGGCGCACAGCGGCCGGGCCGACTTGATCCGTGAGCGGATCGACGGCAGAAAAAGCTGGTAGCCGCGGATTGCGCAGCCGCGGCTCCCGCTCCCCGGCATCATGCGTTCGTCGGCTCCAGGTCGGCCTCGATCTTCACGGCCTTGTTCTCGGTGTTGTCGACGACCTTCATCTCAAAGGGGTACTTGCCAGAACTTTCCTTCCACTGCACGCCGACCACGGGGACGGCGACAACACCCGGCGCCGGGCCGGCGGTGAAGTTGAGCGTGCCGGACATCCCGGTGTAGTTCACCCGCTGCAGCGCGTCGGCGACCTCCTGCTTGTCGTGCGGGTCACTGACGCTGGTGAACGCCTGCTGGGCTACCTCGAACAGGCTGTAGGTCCCGCCGATCGACTGCACCCACTGATTGCCGGTCTGCGCCTGGAAGTCGTTCGCCAGCGCGTTCGCGCTCGTGCCGTCCAGCGAGGACTTGGTCGGCATGTACGGGCCCCACCAGGAGTCGGTGGCGACGTTGTTCACCAGCGGCCCCAGCGCGACGGTGTCGGCCGGGAACAGCAGCACCTTGGCCACCGTCGCCAGCTTCGGCTTCCACCCCTGCTCGTGCGCCTGCTTCCAGAAGATGTTGAAGTCAGGGGGCAGCGGGCAGTTGGTGATGTACTGGCAGTCCATGGACTTGAACTTGGAGATCATCGCGGTGTAGTCGGTGGTCCCGTCGGTGTAGGGGCCGCCGTCCACCGGGTTGTAGCCCGCCGCCTGGATGACCGGTGGCAGCACCGCCCGGAACACGATGCCGTCGGAGTCGTTCGGCCACTGGCAGGCGACGTTCTTGTTGCTGGCCGGTATCCGGTTCCACATCGGGATGAAGGAGCCGATGAGCTGCCTGAGACCGAAGAAGAACAGGGTGCAGTACTGGAACTTCGCGGTGGGCTGGGCCGGGTTGCCGCCCAGGCCGGAGTACCAGGCCTCCCACGGGTCGTTGGTGGCCGCACAGGGCACGCCCTCGGTCTGGGCCACCACCGCGACCGGGTTGACCGTCTGGGGGGTGGACGAGGTCAGCAGCATGTCCACGTTGTTGTTGAGGATGAGCTGGCGGGCGAGGTTCGAGGCCTGGGTCGGGTCCGAGCGGCTGTCGGTGACGATGATGTTGACGTCGTAGGTCTTGCCGCCGGCCTTGAAGCCACCGGCATAGGCCTTGGTGGCACGGATGGTGTTGATGACGTACTTGTCGCCGGAGGCGAACCCGGCCAGCGCGCCGGTGAACGGGGCGATGTAACCGATCGTGATGGTGCTGGGAGAGGAAACGCCTGGCGAGCCCTTGGAGCCTGAACCGCACGCGGCCAGGACACCGCCCGCACCGGCGGCGAGCGCGCCCGTGCCCAAGCCCCGTAGCACAGACCGCCGCGAGAGGCCTCCCTCCTGCGGCAGTCCGCCCGCTCCTGTGTCAGGGCTCATTTTCTCTTCTCCTTTGTGCTTGAACGTCACGGGGTCCGCTGGCAGCCGGGCCGGCCGCCCTCATGCAGCCAGCCAGCACGGCCAACAGTGCATCATGGATGCGGGCCGGTTTCGGCTACTTCGCAGCAACGTCTCCAGCTTGTGACGGCCCTGCGGCCAGCAGGCCGGGTGGGGTGATGGCCACCCCCGGCGAGGGCCGCCGAGAAGTCTAGCGGACCGCACATCGCTGTGTGGCCGACCTGGCGCAATGCGTCAGCGGCCGCCGCCTGGCCGGGCGTGTAAGCCGCGCCGTGGCCGCGTGAGCAGCCTGCGCGGGCGGTCCTCCTCCGCCCGCAGCCAGTACCCGACCGGGAACAGCCGCACGTTGATGCGGGCGTCCACCAGCCCCCACAGCCCGCGGCGCGCGAACAGCGCCACGACGATCGCGACCAGGCCGAGGATGATCAGGTACCACGCGTTGTACGAGGCGAGCGTCTGCTGCAGCACCATGAACACAGCGGTGCCGACGATCGGCCCCTCGATCGTCCCCAGCCCGCCGATGATGGTCGCGAACGCCATCTCCGCGGTCCATTGCACGCTGAACACCGCGCTCGGCTGCACCTGGAGCTGGCTGATCGCCAGCACCGCGCCCGCGGCGCCGCAGCCGGCGCCCGCCACCAGGAACACCAGCATCCTGGCCAGGCCGACCCGCGCCCCGGAGCTGCGCGCGGCCACCTCGTCGTCGCGGACGGCGGTGAGCACCAGGCCGAGCCTGCCGCGCAGCAGCAGGTAGATCGCGGCCAGCGCCACCACCGTGACGGCCAGCCCGGCCCAGTAGGTGTACGCGGTGAGCAGCGTCGGGTCCATCCCCGTGAAACCCGGCAGCGGCATGCCGGTCCCGCCGCCGATCGAGGAGAACTTCTCGATGATGAGCATGACGGTCGCGGCGAGCACCCAGGTGGCGATCGCGAAGTACCCGGTGCGCAGCCGGGAGACCAGCCACCACAGGGGCAGCGCCGCGACGCCGCAGGCGATCGCGGCGAAGGGCAGCGCGGCGAACGGCGAGGCGCCGTGGATGGCGAGGATCAGCACGGCGTACGCGCCGAGCCCCACGAACGCCTGCTGCCCCACCGACACCAGGCCCGCGTAACCCGCCAGCAGGTTCCACATGCTCGCCAGCGTGAGCAGGATGAACGCCTGCACCAGGATGGCGGTGACGCCCGAGTGCACGATGTAGGGGAACATCGCGAGCACCACGACCACGATCAGCGCGACCGCCCCGGTCCAGGCCACGTTTCGGCTTGACCGGGTGACCCGGACGTTTTCTGCCGAACGAGCGGTGCTTTCCGTGGCCAGGCTCACGACTGCGCCCCCCGGGAGATGAGGCCCTGCGGGCGCAGCACGAGCACGGCGAGGAACACGATGAACCCGGCGAGAACCTCGTCGGAGAGGCTGATCTGGGCGCCGATCTGCTGGGCAACGCCGAGCACCACGCCGCCGAGCAGGGTGCCCCACAGCGAGCCGAGCCCGCCGATCACCACCGCCGCGAACGCGAACAGCAGGATCGTGTCGGTGCCCGCGGTGGGGTCGAGCTGGGAGTACATGCCGTAGGCGATGCCGGCCAGCGCCACGGTGCCGAACGCGATCGCCGCCGCGATGCCGAACACGTGCCGGTAGTCGGCCCCACTCAGCTGCGCGGCTTCCTTGTCGTCGGCCACGGCGCGGATCAGGCGGCCGAATTTGGACGCGGACAGGAAGTACTGCAGCCCGAGCAGCACCACCACGGCGACCACGAAGATGACCAGGGGCAGGTAGCCGATCTGGATCTGCGAGCCGACCGTGAAAGAGCCGCTCACCAGCGCCAGCCCGGTGCCGATCGCGCGGCTGTTGGCGGTGAAGAACTGCAGCAGGCCGTTCTCGATCACCACCGACAGGCCGAAGGTGACCATCAGCGTGGTGAGCACGCTGCGGTCGAGCGCGCCCTGCAGGATCGTGCGCTGCAGCACGTAGCCCAGCAAGGCCATCAGCGGCACCACGATGAGGAAGGACCAGAGCACGGGAATGTGGATGATCGTGATGATGCCGATCGCGATGTAGCCCGCGACCACCGCGAGGTCGCCGTGCGCGAGGTTGACGACCTTCATGACCCCGAACATCAGTGACAGCCCGCAGGCGAACAGCGCGTACAGCCCGCCGATCAGCACCCCCTGGATGATGGCGTTCACCCAGGCCATTACGGCTCACTCCCTTCGCCGGGCTGGCTGACCGGGCCGGCGCCCGCCAGCCCGAAGTAGGCCGCCTCGACCTGGTCCGCGGTGACGTCGGCTGGCCTGCCCTCCAGGGTGGTCCGGCCCTCCAGCAGGCAGTGGATGTGTGAGGCTACCCGCAGGGCCTGGCTCACGTCCTGCTCGACGAGCAGCACGGTGAGGCCGGTCGACATGATCTGCGGCAGCATGCCGTAGATGCGCTGGACGATCACGGGCGCCAGGCCGAGCGACAGCTCGTCGAGCAGCAGCACGCGGGGGTTGGCGACGAGCGCCCGGCCGATGGCGACCGTCTGCTGCTCACCGCCGGAAAGCTGGGCGGTGAGCTGACCCCGGCGCTCGCGCATCCAGTCGAACATCTCGTACACCCGCTCGATCGTCCACGGCCCCGGCCGCGCATACGTCGCGCCTACCTTCAGATTCTCCTCGACCGACAGCGATCCGAACAGCCGCCTGCCCTCCGGCACCATGACGATCCCCTGCCCTGCCCGGCGCTCGGGCCGCAGCCCGGTCACGTCGGTGCCGTCGAACAGGACCGAGCCGGCCGTCGGGTGATGCAGGCCGGCGATCGTGCGCATCAGCGTCGACTTGCCCGCGCCGTTCGCGCCGATGATCGCGTAGACCTCGCCGGGGAGCACCCGCAGCGAGATCGCGTCAAGGGCCCGGAGCTGCCCGTGGTGCACGGTCAGGTCGCGGACCTCCAGCAGCGGCGTCCCGCCGTCCGGTCGCTCCCCGTCTCCCGATATGGTCACGGCTCGCCCCGTTCCCCGTCCACCGCCCCATCCCCCTGTGCCGCCGGGGGGGCCTCCAGGGCCCCGGCGGCGAGCGCCGCGGTGACGTCGGTGCCGAGGAAGACCTCGCGGACCGCGGGCTCGGCCAGCACCATGGCCGGGTCACCGTCGCCGACGAATCTGCCGCCGGCCAGGCAGATCAGCCGGCTCACCATCGCCGTGAGCGCGCGCACCACGTGCTCGATCCAGATCACCGCGGTGCCCTCGGAGTTGACGCCGCGGACGATCTCGACGAGCTGGGCGACCTCAGGGTCGGTGAGGCCGCCCGCCACCTCGTCCAGCAGCAGCAGGGTCGGCTGGGTGGCGAGGGCGCGGGCGAGTTCCAGCCGCTTGCGCTGCAGCAGCCCGAGCCGTTCGGCGGGCACGTTCGCCTGCCTGGTCATGCCGCACCGGTCCAGCGCCCCGGCCGCTGCCGTGTAACTGGCCCGGCGCCGCAGCCCGCCCCCCTGCTGCGCGGCGACGAGCAGATTCTCGAACACGGTCATGTCCCCGAACGGTCGCGGCACCTGGTACGTGCGGCCGATGCCCAGCCTGCACCGTGCCGCCGCGTCCAGCTTAGTGACCGTGCGCCCGGCGAAACGGACCTCGCCGGCCCCCGGGGCGAGGTCGCCGGAGATGAGGCCGAACAGGCTGGTTTTGCCAGCGCCGTTCGGCCCCACGATCCCGACCACCTCCCCGGGCCCGACGGCGAAGGACAGGTCCTCCGCGATGACGACCCGGCCGAACCGTTTCGTCACCTGGTCGAGCTCGAGCAGTGGGTTGGTCATCCGGTCACTTGTTGGTGGGCAAGAGGTCGGCGGTGATCTTCGCCTTCGGCTGCAGTGTGTTGTCGACCACCTGGGCCTCAACCGGGTACTTCGTGCCCTTCTGCCACTGGATGCCGACCGGCGGGGTGATCGCCACGCCCGGCGCGGGGCCGCCGGACGCGAAGTTCAGCGGCCCGGCCACCGCATCCGGGAGGTTCACCTGGTGGATGGCGTTGGCGACCTCGTTCTTGTCATGCGGGTCGCTCACCGAGATGAAGGCCGCGTGGGCGGCCTCGAAGAGGCTGTAGTTGCTGATGTTGGAGTTCCACTGGCCGTGGCCTGATGTCTCGAACTCGTTCGCCAGCTGCTGGCAGGTCTCACCGGTGAAGGAGGAGGTCCACGGCAGCGACGGCGCCCACCAGGCGTCGGTGGCCACGTTGTATGCCAAGGGCCCAAGCGCGTAAGCGTCGGGCGGGAACAGCAGCACCTTGGCCACCGTCGCCAGCTTCGGCTTGAAGCCCTGCTGCGCCGACTGCTTCCACATGGTGGCGAAGTCGGGCGGCAGCGGCACGTTGGTGAAGAAATCGGCCTTGGCGGCCTTGAACTGGGAGATCATCGAGGAGTAGTTCGTGGTCCCGTCGGGGTAGGGCGACGACAGGACCATCTTGTAGCCCGCCGCCGTAACGATCGGCGGGAACACCGCGCGGAACGCGTTGCCGTCCGAGTCGTTGGGGAACGCGGCGGCGACGATCTTGTTGGTGTGCAGCTGGGCGTGGATCCGGTCCCACATCGGGATGAAGCACTTCGCCAGGTGCTCGGCGCCGAGGAAGTACATCACCACGTACTTCGCCTTCTCCGTCGCGTGCTGCGGGTTGCCCTTCGGGAACAGGTTGAGGTACCAGGCCTCCCACGGGATGTTCGAGCAGATCAGCGGCGTGCCGAGCGATTCGGCCTGGCTGGCCACCGCGTTGACGGTCTCCGGTGTGGACGAGGCCAGCAGCATGTCCACGCCGTCGTTCAGGATGGCGGTCCTGGCCAGGTCGCCGGCCCGGGTGGGGCTGGACTGGGTGTCGTAGGACTTGATGACGACCGGGTAGGTCTTGCTGCCGATCTTGAACCCGTTCTTGTACGGGGTGGTCTGCTTGATCTTGGAGATCACCCAGGTGTCCGGCGCGCCGAACCCGGCCAGGGCGCCGGTGAGCGGGTGGATCCAGCCGATCGTGATGCTCTTGGTGCTGCCTGAGCTGGCCCCTTTGATGCCGGAGCTGCACGCCTCGAGCAGCCCACCGCCCCCCACAACGACTGCGCCAGCGCCAATCGCGCGCAGCAGGCTGCGCCGGTTCATGCCACCCGGACTGGTGCTGCCGGACTCCACCGTCTGGTCACTCATATTTCATCGATCTCCTTGTGAGGTCATGGTGCAGCGGGGGACCGTACGGCGGCAACCGAGCCGGAGCCAGTCCCTTCACCAGGAGCGTCTGATGACCTGCAGATGATCGGCGGCCACCCCTTCCGCTTCCTGACGTTCCATTCCGTCTCCTCGGCGCCAGCGCCGTGAAGCCAGTCCACTTCCGCCCCCGGCTCATGCCTTGTGACTACTCTGTCACTCAGGATCACATTTTTTGTTCGCATAGCGTACAACGATTCGCAGTACAGAACTCAATCATGAGGGAACTTCGGCTGTCAACTGGATCCCAGTTGACATTCGAGCAGGTAACAGCGGGGACAAGATGGGATAACAAGTGGCCGCGAAGCAGCCGGGATGAACATACAGCACGACGCTCTGCATGTTGCCAATATTGGCGACAAAATCCGCCCAGGTCTAGCCGGCCGGGTGGGAAAGCCGTCACGGGCGCGCGGCCACGGCACACAGGAACGCCGTGCCCACGTGTCCGCGCCGCCAGAGCGGCAGGGGCGGCAATCACTCAGCCCGCGCTTGACGGGTCCGCCATGCGGGTGATTCTGCCGTGTTGCCGGTCAGCCCGTACGGCGCACCACGTAATCGCAGAGGGTCTCGAACGCGGCACGGACGGGGGCATCGGGCAGCCCGGCGATCTCAGCCCGGGCGGCCCCGGCCCAATGCCGCAGGTCGCCACGCGCGGCCTCCATCGCCGGATGGGCCCGCAGCAGCGAGAGCGCCTCGGCGTGCAGCAGCGGGTCGGTCAGGTCGGCCGATCTGAGCAGTTCGGCCAGCCGGCCGTCCGAGCGGCCCGGCGAGCGAAGCGCGTGCAGCACCGGCAGGGTCCGCACGCCTTCCCGCAGGTCGGTGCCGGGGGTCTTGCCCGACTGCTCGGACTCGCTGGCGATGTCGAGGATGTCGTCGGACAGCTGGAACGCCACTCCGAGGGCATGGCAGGCGGGCGTGATCCGCTTCACCACCTCGGCGGGGGCGCCGGAGAACATGGCCCCGAACCGGCCGGCGGTGGCGATCAGCGAGGCCGTCTTGTCCCGCACCACCCGCAGGTAGTGCTCCAGCGGATCGGCGCCAGCGTCCGGCCCGATCGTCTCCGCGATCTGCCCGCTGACCAGCTGCGAGAAGGTGTCGGCCTGGATCCGGATGGCCTCGTCGCCGAGGTCGGCGAGGATCCGGGAGGCGCGGGCGAACAGGAAGTCACCGGTGAGGATGGCGATCATGTTGCTCCACCGGGAGTTCGCGCTCTCATGGCCGCGCCGGACCGGCGCCTCGTCCATCACGTCGTCGTGATACAGGGTGGCGAGGTGGGTCAGCTCGATGGCGACCGCGGCCGGCACGATCCGCTCGTCGGCCGGGTTGCCGAACTGGGCCGCCAGCAGCACCAGGGTGGCGCGGAAGCGCTTGCCGCCAGCGTCGATCAGATGGCGTGACGCCTCGGCCAGCAGGGGCTGCTCTGCCCGCGCCGCCTCCCGCAAGCCCTCCTCGACCCTGCTCAGGCCCTTGCGCACCTCGGCCTCGAGCGCGGCGTCGGCCAGTTCCATGGGGACAACAGTGACCACTCAGGCTCCCAGTCATTCGTGCGCGCCGTGTCACCAGGGTGTCATGGCGCCGCCCGGCCACCAAGCCGCAGGTGCCCCTGAGCGGCCGGGCGGGGTGCCTGTCAGCGGACGAACAGGTGCGAGGCCGCCTGGTTCGCGAGGTTCAGCAGCGGCCCCGGCACGATGCCGAAGACCAGCGTGGTGACCGCCCCGAAGGCCACGGCGATGCCGGTGAACACGCCCGGCCTGAGCACATCCGGCCCGTCGGGCGCCGGGTCGCTGAAGAACATCAGCACGATCACCCGCACGTAGAAGAACGCGGCGATCGCGCTGCTCAGCACGCCGACGATGACCAGCGGCAGCGCGCCGCCCGCGATGGCCGCCTGGAAGACCGCGAACTTCCCGATGAAGCCGCTGGTCAGCGGGATCCCGGCAAAGGCGAGCAGGAAGAAGGCGAACACGCCGGCCACCAGCGGCGACCGGCGGCCGAGCCCGGCCCACTTGGACAGGTGGTTGGCCTCGCCGGCCGGATCCCGCACCAGCGTCACCACCGCGAACGCCCCGATGGTGGTGAACCCGTAGACGGCGAGATAGAACAGGGAGCTGGACAGGCCCGCGACGCTGGCGGCGATGACACCGGTGAGCACGAACCCGCCATGCGCGATCGAGGAGTAAGCCAGCAGCCGCTTGACGTCGGTCTGGGTGATGGCGATGACGGCCCCGGCCAGCATGGTGAGGGCGGCCACCACCCACATGACCGGTCGCCAGTCCCACGTGAGCTGGCCGAAGGCGACGTAGAAGACGCGCAGCAGGGCGCCGAACGCGGCGACCACCGTGCAGGAGGCCATCAGCGCGGTCACCGGGGTGGGCGCGCCCTGGTAGACGTCGGGCTTCCAGCTCTGGAACGGCACCGCGCCGATCTTGAACAGCAGGCCGATGCCGAGCAGCGCGATCCCCGCGTACAGCAGCGTGGCGCTGCCGACGTTCGAGGAGGCAGCCACCGCGATCGCGGACAGGCTCACCGAACCCGAGTACCCGTACAGCATGGCGACGCCGAACAGGAAGAACGCGGAGGAGAACGCGCCCAGCAGGAAATACTTGACGGCTGCTTCCTGTGAGAGCAACCGCCGGCGCCGGGCCAGGCCGCACAGGAGGTACAGCGGCAGCGAGAGCACCTCCAGCGCGATGAACATCGTGAGCAGGTCATTGGAGGCCGGGAAGAGCAGCATGCCGCCGACCGCGAACATCGTGAGCGGGTAGACCTCGGTGTGGCTGATGCCGGCCAGCAGCCCCTCGCGTTCCTCGGCGCTGCCGGGCACCGCGGCCGCCTGCGCCACGAACGGGCTCACGTCGTGCGAGGACTCGGCGATGAGCATGACGCTGACGAAGGCGAGCACCAGAATCGTGCCCCAGATGAACAGGGTCGGCCCATCCACCCCGACCGCGCCGTCGGCGGCGGCGTGCCCGGGGCTGCCGTGGGCGAACAGGCTGGACGTGGCCGTGATCACGATCGTGATCACGAACGCCGCCGCCAGGCCGGTGAGCGCGAGCGCGATGTGGATGTCGCGGCGCCGCTGGCGGGGCACGAACGCCTCCACCAGCGTGCCCGCGATGGCCACCCCGAAGACCAGCAGCATCGGCAGCAGCTGGCTGTATTCGATGTGCGGCGGCGTGATAGTGGCCGCCGCGAGCGTTCCCGAGATCGCCGTCACGGCGTCAGCTCCTTGCTGTACGGCCTGCCGTCCGCGTTCTTGCCGGTGTAGACCACCACCTGGGCGGGGTGGGCCGGATGGGGCGGCACCGGATGGGCGACCACCCGGGCGGGATGGGGCGGCACCGGATCGGTGGAGTGCGTCTGCACCAGGGTGCGGTGCACCGCTGGGTTGATGATGTTCAGCAGCGGCTGCGGGTAGACGCCGAAGAAGATGATCAGCGCGATCAGCGGACCGACCGCCCACAGCTCCCTGGCCTTGAGGTCGGGCATGTGCCTGGTCTGGTCCCGCACCGGCCCGGTCATGGTGCGCTGGTACATCCACAGGATGTAGATGGCGGCCAGGACGCTGGCGAGCGTCGCCGCCACCGCGGCCGCCTTGTACTTGGTGAACGCGCCGACCAGCACCAGGAACTCGCTGACGAAGGTGGACAGGCCCGGCAGCGACAGGGCGGCCAGGCCGGAGACCAGGAACAGCCCGGCGAGCACCGGCGCCACCGACTGGACCCCGCCGTAGTCGCTGATCAGGTGCGACCGCCGCCGGACGATCATGAAGCCGGCGATCAGGAACAGCGCGCCGGTGGCGAACCCATGGTTGACCATGTAGAGCGTGGCGCCCGACTGCCCCTGGCTGGTGAACACGAAGATGCCCAGCGCGATCAGGCCGAAGTGGGAGATCGAGGTGTAGGCGATCAGCCGCTTGATGTCCCGCTGGCCGATCGCCACGATCGCCCCGTACAGGATCCCGACCACCGCCAGCACGATGACCAGCGGCGTGAAGTAGTGGGAGGCGGCCGGGAACAGCTCCAGGCAGTACCGGATCATCCCGAACGTGCCGACCTTGTCGAGCACGCCCACCAGCAGGACCGCCGCGCCGGGCTGGGCGGAGGTGGCCGCGTCCGGCAGCCAGGTGTGGAACGGCCACAGCGGTGCCTTGATCGCGAACGCGACGAAGAAGCCCAGGAACAGCCACTTCTGCGCCTCTGGGCTGATCGCCAGCTGGGTGAGCTGGCTGAACAGGAACGTGCCCGGGTGCCCGCCGCGGGTGGAGTAGACGTACAGGGCGATCACCGCTGCCAGCATGAGCAGGCCGCCGAGCAGGCTGTAGAGCAGGAACTTCACCGCGGCGTACTGGCGCTGCCCCACCCCGTAGCTCCCGATCATGAAGTACATCGGGATGAGCATCGCCTCGAAGAGCACGTAGAACAGGAAGACGTCGGTGGCCGCGAAGATCCCGATCACCATCGCCTCGAGCAGCAGCATCCAGACGAAGTACGTCTTCACGCTGTGCCGCGGCCGGGGCCCGGGCACGCCGTCGACCGGCACCACCTCGTCCCCGGCCGTGCCATCCCCGCCCGCCGGGCGGGGGACAGGGTCGGCGTCGTTCCACGACGCCAGCACCACCACTGGCATCAGCACCGCGGTCATGCCGATGAGGACCAGCCCGATGCCGTCCACCCCCACCGCGTAGTGGATGCCGAACTGCGGGATCCACGAGTAGACCTGGGTGAACTGGAACGCCGGGCCGCCTGGCTTGAAGCTGATGATCATCGCGATCGTGACGGCCAGCGTGAGCAGCGAGAACAGCAGCGCGATCCGTTTGGCAACTGTGCCGCGGGCCTGCTTGTCCGCGTCGCTGGCCCCGGCGGCGGCGCTGGGCATGACCGCGAGCACCAGAGCGCCGGCGGCCGGGATCGCTATGGTGACGGTCAGCCAGGGAAATGTGCTCATCGCCTCTGCCCCCTCCCCTAGATCCGCACCAGCAGCAGCGCGCCGACCAGCAGCACCGCCCCGACGAACATGGACAGGGCGTAGGACCGGACATAGCCGGTCTGCACCCGGCGCACCCGCCCGGAGGTGCCGCCCACGGTCGCGGCGACGGTGTTGACCAGCCCGTCCACGCCGCGGTTGTCGAAGTACACCGACAGCCTGGTCAGCCACTGGCCGGGCCGCATCAGCAGCGACTCGTTGACCGTGTTGCCGTACAGCTCTTTGCGGGCGGCCACGGTGAGAGGCCCCCCGGACGGGGCGGTGACCGGCACCGGTCGCCGGCCGTACATCGCCCACGCCAGCACGATCGCGCCGACCGCCAGCACCAGGGCCACGGTCCCGGCGATGGTGAACACGCCCGGCCCGGGCGGCTCCGCGCCGGTCACCGGGCCGAGGAAGTCGACCAGCCGGTCATTGACGATCTCGAAGGCGCCGAACCCGATCGCGCCGATCGCGAGCAGGACCATCGGCGAGGTCATCACCGGCGGCACCTCGTGCGGGTGGGCATCGGACTCCCACCGGCGCTCCCCCGCGAAGGTCATGAACATCACCCGGGTCATATAGAACGCGGTGATGCCGGCCCCGATCAGGGACGCCAGGCCGAGGACCCACCCCGAGGTGCCGCCGGTCTCGAACGCGGCATCGATGATCGAGTCCTTGGCGAAGAAGCCGGAGAGCGGCGGGATGCCGATGATCGCCAGGTAACAGATCCCGAACGTGACGAAGGTGACCGGCATGACCGTGCGCAGGCCGCCGAAGCGGCGCATGTCCACCTCGTCGTTCATCTCGTGCTTGATCGAGCCCGCGCCGAGGAACAGCCCCGCCTTGAAGAAGCCGTGCGCGAGCAGCAGCGCGATCGCGAACGCGTACCCGCGGGCCCCGAGCCCGGCGGCCAGCATCATGTAACCGATCTGGCTCATGGTGGACCCGGCCAGCGCCTTCTTGATGTCGTCCTTGGCGCAGCTGATGACCGCCCCGAACAGGAGCGTGGCGGCGCCCACGATGGTGACCAGCAGCCGGGCGTTCGGCGAGAGGTCGAAGATCGGGCCGGACCGGACGATCAGGTAGACGCCCGCGGTGACCATGGTCGCGGCGTGGATCAGCGCCGAGACCGGGGTGGGGCCCTCCATCGCGTCCAGCAGCCAGGACTGCAGCGGCAGCTGGGCCGACTTGCCGCAGGCGGCGAGCAGCAGCAGCAGCCCGAGCGCGGTGGTCACACCCTGGCTCGCGCTGCCGACCTGGCTGAAGACGCCGGTGAACGTCACCGAGCCGAAGGTGGTGAACATCAGCATGATCGCGATCGACATCCCGAGGTCACCGACCCGGTTGGCGACGAACGCCTTCTTGGCCGCGGTCGCCGCCTCGGGCTTGTACTGCCAGAAGCCGATGAGCAGGTAGGAGGTCAGGCCCACGCCCTCCCACCCGACGTACAGCAGGAGGTAGTTGTCGGCCAGCACCAGCAGCAGCATCGAGGCCACGAACAGGTTCATGTAGCCGAAGAAGCGCCGCCGATCCCGGTCGTGCGACATGTAGCCGACCGCGAAGATGTGGATCAGCGAGCCAACACCGGTGATCAGCAGCACAAAACAGATCGACAGCTGGTCCAGCCGCAGCCCGACGGGCACGTCGAAGCGCGCCACGTGGATCCAGGTGAACAGCGTGAGCTCCCTGCTGCGCTGGTAGGCCGGATAGCTCAGCATCGCCACGAAGGCGATCACGCCATAGGCGAACGCGGCGAGCGGCATGGCCACGCCCACCACGTGACCCCACCGGTTCGTGCGCCGCCCACCGAGCAGCAGCACGACCGCGCCGGCCAGCGGGAACGCCAGCAGCAGCCACGCGGCGCGCTGCACCCCCGCCGCGGCCAGCGGCACCTCGGTGGGTACCGTGGCCGCCCGCACGGCCGCTTGCGCGGCCACCAGATTGCCTGTCACTGCGGCCCCTCTGTCTGTCGGCCCGGGGCAGCCCCCGGAGCCCTGGTGCGGTCCCGGGGGGACAAGCCCCCGGGGTCACCCGGATGTCAGTACTTCAGCAGGTTCGCGTCGTCCACCGACGCGGACCGGCGGGTGCGGAAGATCGCCATCAGGATCGCCAGCCCGACGACCACCTCCGCGGCCGCCACCACCATCACGAAGAAGGCGGCCACCTGGCCGTCCACCTGGCCGTGCATGCGCGCGAAGGCGACGAACGCCAGGTTGACCGCGTTCAGCATGAGCTCGATGCACATGAAGATGACCATCGCGTTGCGGCGTATCAGGACCCCCACCGCGCCGATCACGAACAGGATCACGGCGAGCGCCACGTAGTGCCCCGGGCTCATGACCGCCCGCCCTCCTGCCCACCGGAGTTCTCACCGGGCGCCGCGCCGGGATCGTCCGGCCCGGCCAGCCCGGGCGGCAGCGGGCCAGCAGCCTCCCGGAGCGCCTCGCTCACCGCCTCCTGTGCGCCGGGCCGCCCGGCGATGACCCGGCTGACCGAGAGCGCGGCCGGGGTGCCGTCCGGGAGCAGCGCCGGGAAGTCCACGGCGTTGTGGCGGGCGTAGGTGCCCGGCCCGGGCAGCGGCGCCGGGTGCCCGCCCGCGATCCGCAGCCGGGACAGGTCGCGCTGGGTCGGCTTCGGGCTGGTGCGTTCCCGGTGCGCCAGCACCATCGCGCCGAGCGCGGCGGTGATCAGCAGTGCGCTGGTGACCTCGAACGGGAAGAAGTAGCGGGTGAAGATCAGGGTGGCGATGCTCTTCACGTTGCCCGCGCCGTAGCTGGCGCTGGCGGGCGCCGCCGGGCCGATCGCGGCGTGGCCGACGACCAGGGCCAGCAGCACCAGCAGTGCGATGGCGGCCAGCCCGGCCCACAGCCGCTGGCCGCGGATGGTCTCCCGCAGCGAGTCGACCGAGCCCACCCCGACGATCATGAGCACGAACAGGAAGAGCATCAGCACCGCGCCGGTGTAGACGATGATCTGCACGGCGGCCAGGAACGGCGCGCCGGCCGTCAGGTACAGCACGGCCAGCGAGAGCATCACGACGGCGAGCAGGACCGCGCAGTGCACCGCCCGCGGGGAGAGGATCATCCCGAGCGCGGCGGTCACCGAGACGATCGCGAGCACCCAGAAGATCACCGCGGTGGTGGTCGACTCCGCGCTGCTGGCGGCCAGCACCATGTGAGTGGTCACCGCTGCTCACCCGGTTCGTCGCCGTCGTCGCGTGAGCCCGGTGCCTCACCGGCCGCGGCGGCCATCTCGCCGGCGGAGGGCACGCTCAGCGAGCCCTCGGGGGTGTCCTCCTCGACGCCCGCCTTCCGCGAGGCCACGCCCGCCGAGCCGAGCAGGTAGTAGTCGCGTTCGGTGGCGCCGAGCCGCATCGGGTGCGGGGGCGCCTCCATGTCCTGCTCCAGCGGGGCGAGCAGCTGCTCCTTGGTCCAGATCAGGCTCTCCCGGTTGTTGTCGGCGATCTCGTAGTCGTTGGTCATGGTCAGCGCCCTGGTGGGGCAGGCTTCCACGCACAGCCCGCACAGGATGCAGCGCAGGTAGTTGATCTGGTAGACGTCGCCGTACCGCTCACCCGGTGAGTAGCGCTCGTCCTCGGTGTTGTCCGCGCCCTCCACGTAGATGGCGTCAGCGGGACAGGCCCAGGCGCACAGCTCGCAGCCGATGCACTTCTCCAGCCCGTCCGGCCACCGGTTCAGCTGGTGGCGGCCGTGGAACCGGGGCGCGGTGGGGTTCTTCTGCTCCGGGTACTCGACGGTGTCCACCTTCTTGAACATCTGCCGGAAGGTGACGCCAAAGCCCTTGACGGGGCCCAGGAATTCAGGCACCGGTGACCTCCTTGACGGTGCCGTCCGCGACGGCACCGCGGCCGGCGGCAGCCTCCCCGGTGGGGACGACCACGCCGACTCCGTGATAGTGGGGCAGGTCAAGCGGCGGGACCGGGAAGCCCCGGGCCGGCCCAGCCGCGGCCGGAGCGGCGCCGCCACCGCCCTCGGCGGCGGCTTCCTCCTCCTGCTGCTCGGCGGCGCGGCGGCGCTCGTAGGCCGCGTCGGTCTTCCACACCAGCAGCAGCAGGACCGCCACGATCGCCCCGCCGACGATGTAGACCGGGGTGCTGTAGCCGTGCTGGCTGCCCACCCGGACGGTCGCGACCATCAGGATCCACGCCAGCGAGATGGGGATGAGCGCCTTCCAGCCGAGGTTCATCAGCTGGTCGTAGCGCACCCGGGGCAAGGTGCCGCGCAGCCAGATGAAGCAGAACAGCAGGATCAGCAGCTTGGCCATGAACCACAGCAGCGGCCACCAGCCGGTGTTCGCCGCCGGCCACACCGATATCGGCCATGGCGCCCGCCAGCCGCCGAGGAACAGCGTGGTGGCCAGCGCGGCCACCGTCGTCATGTTGATGTACTCGGCGAGGAAGAACAGCGCGAACTTCAGCGAGGAGTACTCGGTGTGGAAGCCGCCGACCAGCTCGCCCTCGCCCTCGGGCAGGTCGAACGGGAGCCGGTTGGTCTCACCGACCATCGTGATCAGGTAGATGAGGAATGACGGGAGCAGCAGCACCCCGAACCACGAGGGCCAGTGCAGGGTGACGCCGAACAGGTGGAACGGCGCGCCGTGCGCCTGGGCGGTGACGATCTGGGTGGTGGTCAGCGATCCCGCGTACAGGAACACCGCCACGAAGGACAGCGCCATCGCGATCTCGTAGCTGATCACCTGGGCGGAGGAGCGCAGGCCGCCCAGCAGCGAGTAGGGGGACCCCGATGACCAGCCGGCCAGCACGATCCCGTACACGCCCATCGAGCTCATGGCGAGCACCAGCAGCACGCCCACCGGCAGGTCCGCGAGCTGCAACGGGGTCCGCACACCGAAGATCGACACCTCGGGCCCGAACGGGATGATGGCGATGGCGATGAAGGCCGGGATCACCGCGATCGCGGGCGCCAGCCAGAACAGCAGCTTGTCCACGCGCAGCGGGACGATGTCCTCCTTCAGCGGCAGCTTCAGGCCGTCCATGAGCGACTGGAGCAGGCCGAACGGCCCGGCCCGGTTCGGGCCAGGGCGCTGCTGCATCCGGCCGATCACCCGGCGCTCGGCCCAGATCAGGAACAAGGCCATGAGCAGCAGGAAGACGAAGATGACCACGACCTTTACCGCGATCATCCACCACGGCTGGCCGTAGAAGCTGGCCAGCGTCGGGTCGGGCGGGGCCGCAGCGCTCACCATGATCATCATGGGCTCCTCAGGGTCACCAGGGTGCCGTGGCCGGCCCCCAGCTGGCGCCGGGCCTCGCAGCCATCGGAGCGGGCCGGTAGCCACACCACCCGGTCGGGCATGGCCGTGACCCGCACATCGACGGTGACCGCCCCGGTGGCTGTGGACACAGTGACCTTACCGCCGTCGGTGGTCCCCGCCTCGGCCGCGGTCGCCGCCGACATCCGCGCCACCACCGGGCGCGCCGTGCCCGCCAGGAAAGGCTCGCCGTCGCTCATCCGGCCGGTGCCGAGCAGCTGGTGCCAGGTGGCCAGCACGGCCTGCCCGGCGCCGGGCTCCGGGGCCGCCTGCGCCTCCCGGATGGGCATCGGCTCCCGGGTCCCGTGCCAGCCGCCGAGGCTGGCCAGTTCCCGGCGGGCCGCGGCGGCGTCCGGCAGGCCCAGGTGCACGTCCATCTCGTCGGCGATCCGGCCCAGCACCTGGAGGTCGGATTCCATCCCGGGCACCCCGAGCACGGTGCCGAACGTCCCCGGGCGGCCTTCCCAGTTCACGAACGTGCCGGACTTCTCCACCACCGCCGCCACCGGCAGCACCACGTCGGCGCGGTCGGTGACCGCGCTGGCCCGCACCTCCAGGCTGACCACGAACGGCGTCGCGGCGAGCGCGTCAAGCGCGGCGGCCTCGTCGGCCAGGTCGCCCGGGTCGACCCCGGCGATCACCAGGGCGTCGATATCCCCACCGGCCGCGGCGGCCAGGATCTGCCCGCCGTCCCTGCCCAGGTCGCCCGGCAGCGAGCCCACCCCCCACGCCCGGGCCACCTCGGCCCGCGCCTGCGGCTCCCAGACCGGCCTGCCGAGCGGGAGCAGTCCGGGCAGGGCGCCGGCGTCGATCGCCCCGCGTTCCCCGGCCCGGCGCGGCACCCAGGCCAGCTCCGCGCCGGTCGCCGCCGCCAGGCCGGCCACCGCGGTCAGCGCGCCCGGCACCTCGGCCAGCCGCTCGCCTGCCATGATCACCGCGCCGTCGGCGGCCAGCGCAGCCACGGCGGCGGCCCAGGCACCGTCCAGCCGCTGGCCGCCGGCCAGCCGGGACAGCGCGCCGGCCTCCCCGCCGGGCACGGTGGGCAGCAGCACTCCGGCCATCTTCGCCAGCCCGCTGCTGGCGAACGGCGCGAGCGAGTAGATGGCGATCCGGCCCCTGCGGGCCGCCTTCCGCAGCCGGAGGAAGACGATCGGCGACTCGTCCTCGGGCTCGAACCCGGCGAGCAGCACGGCGGGCGCCCGCTCCAGGTCGGTGTAGCTGACCGCCACCTCCCGCCCGGCCACGGCGGCGGCCAGGAACTGCGACTCCTCCACCGAGTGCGGGCGGGCCCGCAGGTCGATGTCGTTGGTCCCGAGCGCGACCCGGGCGAACTTGGCGTAGCCGTAGGCGTCCTCCAGCGTGAGCCGGCCACCGGTGAGCACCCCGGCCCGGCCACGCGCGGCCGCGAGCCCGGCCGCCGCCGCCGCGAGCGCCTCCGGCCAGGAGGCCGGTGCCAGCACCCCGCCCTCGTCCCGCACCAGCGGCGTGACCAGCCGGTCCGGCTGGGTGGCGTAGGTGAAGGCCCAGCGGCCCTTGTCACAGTTCCATTCCTCGTTGACTTCCGGGTCGCTGCCGGCCAGCCGGCGGGTGACCCGGCCGCGCCGGGAGTCGGTGCGCTGGCGGCATCCCGATGCGCAGTGCTCACAGACGCTCGGGGTGGAGACCAGGTCGAAGGGCCGGCTCCGGAACCGGTAGGCGGCGCCGGTCAGCGCCCCGACCGGGCAGATCTGCACCGTGTTGCCGGAGAAGTAGGAGTCGAACGGCTTGCCGTCGGCGGTGCCGATGAACTGGTCCGGGCCACGCTCGAAGAACTCGATGAACGGGTCGCCCGCGATCTGCTCCGAGAACCGGGTGCAGCGGGTGCAGGAGATGCAGCGCTCCCGGTCGAGCAGGACCTCGGTGGAGATCGCGACCGGCTTGGCGAAGGTCCGCTTGACGTCGGCGAAGCGGGTGTCGCCCTGCCCGGCCGACATCGCCTGGTTCTGCAGCGGGCACTCGCCGCCCTTGTCGCACATCGGGCAGTCGAGCGGGTGGTTGATGAGCAGCAGCTCCATCACCCCCCG
>Ga0335079_10000827_pt1 | contig 35036 bp, 21 predicted proteins | sample Lox_Sample_33_FD_206719 | JGI IMG/M metagenome (GOLD analysis project Ga0335079, IMG submission 206719) | Soil microbial communities from Loxahatchee National Wildlife Refuge, Florida, United States - Lox_Sample_3.3 | ecosystem: Environmental > Terrestrial > Soil > Wetlands | place: USA...
GCATCTTGAGCATGAGCCGGAAACGCAAATGCCAGCAGGACGATTGCGAGAAACGGTATTCTTTTCATTTCTTTCTCCACGATTGAGTTTCGCGAATCAGATCTCCAGCTTCTTATTTCTGCTGCGCCAGTCCCTGAACCACTGTAGCAACCTTGTCGAGTGTCTCCTTCCATCCCTCGAACTGACCGCTCTCCATTGCGTTCTGCATAGTCTCATTTCCAATGAAGGTGAGTTTCGTCTGGCCGTTCCCAATATCCTCAAAAAGAACTACGTCGTGCACCCCTTCGACGGCCTCATGTTCTGTTCCCTCAAGCTCAATCCTGTTTCCCTTCGAGTCGGCAAAGTACATCGATGAAACGATCTTCTCGTACGGAACAATCTCATGATATTCACCACCATTCCAGCCCTCCTGCCCATCCGGTGTTCTCATACAAAACAGGAATTTCCCTCCCACGCGAAAATCTATCTTGCAAACAGGCGAAGTAAAACCCTTCGGCCCCCACCACTGCACCACGTACTTCGGGTCTGTCCACGCCTTCCACACCAATTCGCGCGGGGCATCAAAAACCCTGGTGACAACCATCCGCTCCGTCTCATTTACCGTGTTGTTTGTCATCTCTGCTCTCCGCTTTCTTCATTTGCATTACAACTGCATCCAGTTTGTCGAAACTCTCTTCCCAGAATTGGCGATAGCTAATCGCCCAGTCGCTGACTGCTTTGATCGACTCTGGCCTAAGCGTGCAGACACTCTCTCGTCCACGCTTCGTCTTGATCACAATCCGCGCCCGCACCAGGTAGGCGATGTGTTTTGAAATCATCTGCTGCGAGAGCGCAAACCGTTCCGTCAAGCCGTGCACAGAGGCAGGCCCACGGGAGAGCCGCTCGATCATCGCCCGCCGAGTTGGATCAGCCAACGCCGCAAATGTTGTGCCCAGTCCATCCACAACCATATGGTTGTGTATCGTCGGTCGAATGTCAACTGAATTCTCAGCGATTTTAGTTTTCTTGTCGGGAAGTAATCGGTTAATGACTAGGCTCCGGTCGTCGGAACTACGGAGGACTCTCCGTGCAAGATAGCGTTCCGGGCGGTTTTCCCGGGAATTCTCAATCCACAACCCAACCTAGAGCATGCGATGCCTTGTACGACTTACGCTGCGTTTGGCAGTCCCCACGAGGTCGTTTAAGTTGCGGCCCGAGATCCTAAACTACTCGCATCGCAGCGAGATCAAAGGATCAGTGCGGGCGGCGCGCTGCGCTGGAATATAACAAGCGAGCAGTGTGACGGTTGCGAGCAGTAGCGGGATCCCGGCAAAAGTGATCGGGTCAGTCGCTCCCACGCCGAAAAGGAGGCTTTGCATCAGCCGCGTCAACAGGAACGCAGCAGCTAGTCCAGTCAGCACGCCGGAAATAGCGAGCATCATCCCCTGACGAATCACGAGATTTAGAATGTCGCGGTTCGAAGCACCGAGGGCGATACGAATCCCCAATTCGCGCGTTCCCTGGTTGACCAGGTATGCCATCACGCCGTAGATGCCGATGGCAGCCAGGATCAGGGCGATACCTGCGAAGAAGCCGAGCAGTAGCATCGAGAAACGCCGCTGAGCTAGCGACTCATTCACCTGTTGCTCCATGGTTCTCACGTGATACATCGGAAGATCCGGATCGAGATCCCGGATTTGATCCTTGGTTGCGGTTAGCGTGGCGGCTGTATGTGTGCCACTGCGGAAGGCCACTGTCATTACTCGTGTCGGGAATTGAGTGTGCGCGAGGTAGAACGCGATGCGCGGATTCGAGTCCAGGGAGTCTTGTTTCACGCGCCCCACCACGCCGACAACCGTCTGCCACGGATCCTTCGACGGGAGTTCGACAATATGAATGCGCTTTCCGATTGGGTCTTGGCCCGGCCAAAGTTGGTTGGCCATGTACTCGTCGACGACGACTGCAATAGGCTTGGTCAGGTCGTCATGCTCGTTGAAGAGCCGGCCTCGGCGCACAGGGATCTCCATAGCCTCGAAATAGTGGCCGCCAACAATTCGCTCATCCGCGTTGAGGAATTTCTCGCCGGCAAGTGGAATTCTTCCTTCCACCGTGATCGGGGTCCACGCAAACGCTTCGCTCAATGGAAGTGAGCTGACCCCGCCTGCTGCAATCCCCCCAGCCGTGTGTTCAAGCCGATCCCAAAGCTGGCGATACGCATTCAAAACGGCTTGCTTGTCGTTGTACCGTTGACCCGTCATGGTCAGGTCGAAGGTGAGCACACCCTGCGGGTTAAACCCCGGGGACACACTTTGCAGCCGGGCGAAACTCCGAATGAGGAGTCCGGCGCCGATCAACAAAACGACAGAGAGCGCCACCTCCGAAACAACCAGCAGCCGTCGAAGGTTGTTCCCATGCCCCCAGACCGCGCTTCTTCCTGCCGAACTGCGGCTTGCATCTTTCAGCGTCGAGTTCAAATCCAGCCTTGCAACGCGCAATGCCGGCGCCATGCCGAAAAGAATTCCGGAGAAGACGGACAGCAGCAGCGTGAACAGCAGCACGCGTCCATCGATCCCGACGTCCAGTAGCCTCGGGATACTTTTCGTTCCCAAAACATGCATCCATCTCACGCTGACGAGGCAAATGAAGATACCCACCATGCCACCGCACAGCGAAATCAGCACGCTCTCCGTCAACAATTGCCGAATGATCTGCCAGTGACTTGCCCCCAAGGCCGTACGCACAGCGATCTCCTGCTGGCGCGCTAAGGCCCGCGACAGCATCAGGCTCGCGACATTGGCGCACGCAATGAGGAGTACGAAACTCACTGACCCAAGCAGGATCCACAAGGAGCGGCGCACGTTGCCCACGACCTGTTCGAGAAGGGGCAGGATGCTGAAGGTCAAACCGCCATTCGGCGGATAGTTCTCCGGAAATTCGCGACGGAGACGAGCCGTGATGGTGTCCATCTCGGCCTGCGCTTGCTGCACAGAGACTCCGGGCTTCAGCTTTCCGACAATGTTGTAATCTTCGTGGTCCCGTACCTGGGAAGCAGCCGTGGGCGCAAGCGGCAACGGCAAGAAAAGATCTGCCTGCTGAGTTCCATCGAGCAAAGGCACAACTTCCTGCGGCAAAGAAAAGTTCTGCGGAAGCACGCCGACGATTTGATACGTCTGACCATTGATGATGATCGAGGTCCCGATGACGCCCCGATCGCGGCCGAAACGTCTCGCCCACATCCCGTCCGTCAGGACGGCCGTGGACTGATGTCCTGGAACATCTTCGTCTGGCATAGGCAGGCGACCGAGTTCCGGATGAGCGCCGAACATGGGAAGAAGGTTGGAAGATACTCGCACCGCGCCTACGCGTTCAGGGTCTCCCCGCCCCGTCAGGTTGTAGTTTCCGCCGATCGCGATCGCGACCTGTTCAAATCCATGGTGCCCGGTCTTGATGTCGAAATACTGGGCCGTGGAAAACCAATCTTGCGTGATTCCCAGACCAGGCGAACGATTCCACAGAATTACGAGCCGGTCGGGATCTTCGTAGGGCAACGGGCGGAACAGCAAGGCGTTAGCGACGCTAAAGATAGAGGTGTTCGCACCAATCCCAATCGCCAGAGACAAAACTGCTGCCAGTGTGAACCATGGATTCTTTGCGAGAGAGCGGATGGCGAATCGAATATCGTGCGCCCAAGCGTCCATGGGAACGTCATGCTAGCACAGCGGTTATCAGTTCGCTCGATTCGACGTTCCGAATCACGGTCGCACAAGCAACGCCAACCGCGGAAACAGGAACTTGCCCGCCGCATCGTCGATGACATTCACCTGACAGGTGTAGAAACCAGGCTTGAGTTGCGTCAGCGGTACGTCGAGCTCAAATACCGCGGCATTGCGATTTGATTGACTGACGGCCTTCACCTCGACCATTGGCGTCTCAAATGCCTTGGCGTTGCCCTGAAGGAAGAGAACATTGCTCAAAAGCCGAATGTCCGTTGCTGCTTGATGTTTTGCTTCGGCTGTCCGCTTGGGATCGTACACTTCGTAATACAGATAAAGATGCTGGCTGGTTGAGAAGACATGAGTCACGCTGGGAATGATTTCCGATCCATCGCGCACCAATGGATCGTCATACTTCTTTTTCTTGGCTGGCTGCAGTTGGCTGGACACAATTACTGAGCTCAGCTTTAACGGTTGCTCCTTCAACTGCGGTACCACGAGGTCGGTCTCAAACGATCCCATGCGGCCTGTTTGATTTTCCCGGACCACGAATTTCAGGTGGTAGCGTCCGGGTGTGAGGAAGAAGGCGTTGTTGTATTGCACATTCTTCTGGCGAACTTGCGCGGACGTATTCACTGCGAGCTTGATCGTGTCGCGGACCTGGTCGACAGGTCTTTTGCTCGGCAGGTCCTGCACGAATCCAATGATGTCGAGCGTTGCCTTATCCTCGTTGCTTTTGTTGACGAAGGGAATTTCCGAACCAGGCACCACAATCGAGACCGGCACGAAAAACTTGTCAGTATTGATGCGAAAGTATCCCGCCGACAGGTAGACGGGCATATCCGTGCTGGGCAGTTCGGATGCCAATTCCTGCTGCAGTTGCAATTCACGATCGTCCTGGTGGGAGTGCTTGAAATCGGCAGGAGCGTAATAGCCGTGGCGATACTCGAGCTTGTAGTTTGAGTTCTTCAGACGCACTGTGATGCGTCGATATTTTCCATCACGGGCAGAATTCGTACTGTGATAACCGATGATGTAGTAAGACGCCGTGTCTTCTTGAACGCCGCGAAAGACCTGCCCGAAATCATTTGAATCGAGATACGCGCGGCCTCCCGTGTCGTCGGCCAGAGTGACAAGCGTCTCCTGACTGCCGAAGTTGGAATTCAGGTCGTTCAAAACAGATTGTCCGGAATAGGGCGAAGTGCCGCGGAGGCTGGCGTTTTGCGCCTGTCCGCCGGGAGGCATTGCCTCGAGCCCGCGCATATCCATTGTGTAGATCGCCAAATTAGCGCGGATGGCCGCATTGATGGCCGTGCGAAGCTCTGCCTGATTTTCAATCCCGGTGCGCTGCATCCCGCTGGAGAAATAGATCAAAGATTTCTTCTGTTCCAGTTTCGCAAGGCTCTGAGCCACGGTACGCAATGCTTCCAGTCTTCGATCTGTATTGAAAACGTTGTATTCAGTGTCGTCGACCGTGAACGGAGTCGCACTGTCAGGAGTCCCCTCGGTCGTGCCCGTAGTTCCGGCCTGAAATCCCTGTCCTGATCCAACGCTGTACGATTGCAGAACTTGTTTCAAGCGGGCGCAGTCCGCGGTAAATGATTGATCGATCTGGAGCGAGTCTCCCAGGGAAACGATCGCCACCAGATCGGCGGGAAGCATTTGTTTATCCAGGTAATTGATGGCTGCGGTCGCCGCGCGTTCAATTTCCTCAGGCTCCATATCCGCCAGGTCAAAGAAGAAAACGATGAGGCGGCGATCCCGGTATGCCCTGGTTGGGCTCGCGAGTGATTGCTGCGGTGTTTTGTTCTGCTCCTCCGGGACCGTCGTTGTTGCTTGGGGAACTTCCGTCGGGGGAAGAGAGTCGACGCTCTCCATGTCAAAGGAGGCGACCTGTTGCGGTTTTCCATCCTCCAGCAAAGTGAAATCACCAGACTTCAGATTGCGGACAAATTGCCCGCTTTTGTCTCGGACAGTGACATTTACCAATACTAGTTCGGCATTCGACTTGAACGTGTAATCCTGCTGTTGCGCGACAGGGCTTACCAGCGACGCTGACAACAGCATGAAGAAGATGCACGCTCGAATGGTGCTGCTCCGCATGTGAATTTTCAAAACCGGAACCTCGCCGTCAGTTCGATCGTCCTCATCGACCCTACCGCGGTGACGCGGCCAAACGTAGGCGAGTTCAAGGTGGTGTCGATCGAGGAATATTCTGGATGATTGAATACATTCGCAGCTGCGGCTCGAAGTTCCAGCATTCGCCCTTCATTCATCGGGAAAACCTTGGTCAGGGCAAAGTCGAAGTTGACTGTTCTTGGTCCGACGATGCTGTTCCGACGAGCGTCTCCGTAGACGCAAGGGAGGTTTAGCGGATTTACTGTCGCATTGGTGCAGTCCCCCAGGGTCGTGGGGGCCTGGAATGCGGCTGTATTGAACCATTGACCGATCGTGGGATGCGAAACGCTGATCGACGTTCCCGGCACTACATTGGCTCTGACGGTGCCTACCGTTCCGCTCTTCACGTCGGCTCCCAACACCGTCGGTGTGAATGGCAAGCCGGAAGCGATTGTCCAGTCGCCACTCAGTTGCCAGTCACCGAACACCGTTTGCCACGGACCCGCATTCGTGAGCCACCGCTTGTCGTGTCCGAATGGAAGCTCTACCAGATAGTCGGCAGTAAACTTGTGCGTCTGGTTGAAGGAAGAAAGCGCTCTTTCTGCGGCCAGATTGAACGGATCCTGCGCGACGGTGGTTGCTGTTCCGCCAACGCTGGCGGCATCATCGATCGCTTTCGAAAAGGTGTAGGTTCCGCCGATCGAGTACCCTGCGTGAAGCCGTTTTCTGACACGGACTGAACCGGCGTTGGCGTGAGAGTTAGCGCCTGAGGATTCCCAGTTGAAGGGATCAACCGTGGCGAGGCGGATTCCAGAGATATCGCGATTCGGCGCCTCAAGAATATCGAGTTGCGTTCCCTTGGTTCCGGTGTAGTCGACATTGATCAGCAAGGTTGGCCTGATCTCCCGCTGTATGTCCAGGTTCCAGATCTGCACGTATCCCAACCGGTAGTTTGGATTTACGGCGTAATTGTTGGTCAGCTGACAATTTGTCTCGCCGCTGGTCTCACACGTAGGAGATGCTGAAGACGGAAAGCCGTTGCCCAGCGTCAGATTTCCCGCATTCGTCTGAACATTGGTAGCAGTGGTAGCGAACGGCGGCTGGAAGGCAAGCTGTTGCGCAATATTCTGGTACGCGGTCGTGTTGTAGTTGATGCCGTACCCTGCTCGAACTACCGTTTTCTTCCATGGCTTCCAGGCAATTCCCACGCGCGGAGCAAAGTTGTTGCGGTCCGGATGTACCAATGTGGACGGGTAGGTGCCACGGTAGGCGCCGCTCCCCCCAGGCAGGACGAGCTGTACCGGACTCGCGGAATTCACGCTGGCACTGTCGAGAAATGCTGGTGATATATCGAGATCCGCGATGCGATTGTTTAGTTCGCTGAAGGGTGAAATGTATTCGTAGCGGACGCCGGCGTTCAGCGTTAGGTTGCCGCGGATTCGCCAGTCCTCTTGGACGAACAGATCCCAGAAATTTCCGCGGAAGTGATAGTTGTTCGCGCCGGGCTGCGTCGTCTGCAAGCGGGTTTGCTCGGGCAATCCGAGCAGAAAATCAGCCAGGTCGAATCCGGTGTTCGCTACCTGCGCGCCGTTCACGAATTGCGCAGTATTCAGTCCGCTGAACACAAATGTTCCACGCGCGTCGTTACTGGCTTCCGTATTGAGCTGGATGCGGCGGAAATCTCCTCCCCCGCGCACTGTATGTTTGCCGTGGCGCCAGATCATCGTGTCTGAAAAGGTCCAGGTCTGGTTACGCACGAGCTGCGGATTTGTATCCGTCAAACTGCCGAAGTCCACAAAGGAAAGATTTGGAAGACCCCAATCGAAAGGATTCTGGGAAACCCCGCCGATTCCGAGGTCGCCGGCGACGTTCTGAGAAAAGGCGTAAAGATTTTTCGTCGAGGTCCGACTGCGATTAAAGTCCACGCGGAAGTTATTGGTGGCCTTGCCGAAACTATGGACATAGCCCAGCGGAACATCAAAGCTGCGCACAGTGGTTGCTCCGCCAACGCTTGGAAACGAGTTCGTCAATCCCGTATCGGACGAGTGATAGTGAAACCCGAGCTGCAAGTCGTTGCGTGGTCCGCGAAATCCTCGGGAGCCAGGCGGTCCTTGAGCACCGCGCTGCGATTGGGTCTTTCCCAGCGAACGATTCAACCGGAAGTTCAAGTCGTCGCTGTTCTTGGTGGCCGTGGTTACAAAATGGAAATTTTGTGTATCCGGCAAAGCCCCCGCCAGATTTAGCAAAGGGAAGTACTGCAGCAGGCCTTGTGCGATCGGACTTAGGGTGAGCCCCGCATTCTGCAGATTGTTACCGGGGATAGCCGCGCCCGTGTATGGATTGAAGATTTGCACTGGGCTTCCGCGGTAAGTCGATTGCGAGAAATCGCCATTGCGTTCCGCGGCGGTTGGAACAGTAGAAAAGGCATCGAAGGGATTCGTGCTTCTTATTCCGGTGTAGTTAAAAAAGAAGAAGGTTTTGCTGCTGCTATAAATCTTTGGAATTTTCAGTGGACCGCCCAAACTCGCCCCAAACTGATTCTGCAAATAGCCGGGCTTTGTCGAAGGCTGACCGGTGAGCGAGTACGGCGCAGCATTCAATGCGTCGCTGCCAACGGTGTAAAACAGGGAACCGTGTGGCCGATCCATGCTGAGGCGTCCACGCCGGCCACCGCCAAACAACGAAAAGGGCGGAGCGCCGCCACCACCGGGTCCTCCGAATCCGCCGCCCGGAACTCCCGAACTCGCGCCTCCCGGAGCCCCTGGTAGTCCATTGCCTGGTCCGATGGGGCTCCCGCCCGGCCCGTCATTTTGCTGTCGGAATTCTTCGAAACGCTGCCGCATCTCATCACTGCTCATGTTGGCAAATGAAGTCGAAGCGCTAGCGGAGACCGACACGGACTCCGTTGCGCTTGTGCTCGACATTCCTGGAGCAAACAGATCGGAATTTATCGAGTCCATTCCACCTGTGCCCGCCGTGCCAAAGGTAGAGTCACTCTCCTGCAGTGGCAAACTCCGAAAACCCCGCCTTGCCGGTTGTGACGAAGGTTCGCCTTGCGCTTCCTTCTTCTCGGATGCTTGGGACCGCGAGAGCAGGATCAATTCGAAGTTAGCCTCGACTGTGCGCGAGCTGCTGTCGATCACCACCTCATGGGTTAGAGGGGAAAACGCTGACATTTGGGCGCGCACCACATAGCGGCCATCAGCTGGAATAGTAATGGTGTATCTTCCATTGACGTCGGTTGATGTACTGACTTTCTGGTTGGTAAGCGTATTGGCGGCTGTGATGGTGACACCGGGAAGTGCCATCCCTCCGGATTTTACGAGTCCGTGAACGACAGCGCGTGGCTCGCTGCTGGGCGCACTCTGACCGACCAAGCAATCGCAGAACGCAAATACAGCGATGGCCGCGCAAAGCAGAAAAGCCGCGGTCCTATGCCACCGTTTCGATTCCTCACAATGCCGCGCCATGCTTGGTTTCTTGCTTTGCCTTTCTGAATCGGCCGTTTCTGACCCGCCATTGGCAAGCCAGAATTTGCTGGGATATGAGCCGCTATCCAGGTGCTGCCTTATGAAAGACGGCTCTCCAATGTTCAACTCGGTTGGCACGAAAGAGCCTTTATTTGCCTTCACCCAACCGTAACGGGGCCGGCTTCAAAAAGCGAGTAAATCATGAGTGAACAAGCGTAAAAATCTGTAAAGATACAGCTCGCTTGCTCTGTCCCTCGTGGTCGTGAAAGCTCAGGTTTGTGCGGATGAGTGGTATGCTGCGCCGAGGGAATCGATCGCTACGCTCCGATGCTTCAGGATTTGAGTAAGGTCTGCGCTAACCTGGGAAAACTCGCTCTTCGGCTTCTTGTGCGGCCGCGATTGTTCGCAGGCCTCGCTGCCTATCTGATTTTCTTGCCCCAAGTGCATCCTCAAGCTGCGCCTATCCAGATTCAATTCACAGATATCGCAATCAACGCGGGGATCAAGTTCAAGCACTACAAAGGTCAGAATGGCATCTCCATCAATCGCGAGGAATTCGGTCCGGGGCTATGCGTCGCTGATTTCGACGGAGACGGGTGGCAGGATATCTACTTCGTCAACGGCCGCGATCTCTATGGCCGCGGAATCCAGGCTTCCAATGCTCTTTATCGCAATAATCGCGACGGAACCTTCACCGATATTACCGAGAAAGCCGGAGTGCCCGGGACTGGTTATGGGCTCGGCTGCGTCTGGGGAGATTTCGATAACGATGGTTTTCCCGATCTTTTCGTGACGCAGTATGGAAAAAACGTGCTCTATCGGAACAATGGGGACGGAACGTTCACCGACGTAACGGATAAGGCCGGCGTCGGAGGTTTGGAATCGGGAGCGTTCCACTCCGGAGCGACCTTCTTCGATTACGACCGCGACGGCTGGCTCGATCTTTACGTCGGCAGCTACGTGAATCTAGGAGACAAGCGCTATTGCCGCCTGGGTGAAGTGATGAGCAGTTGCGCTCCTAGTGAATACCAGGGAAGTCCGGACGCGCTCTATCACAACAATCACGACGGCACCTTCACGAATGTGACCAAGGCCGCCGGCATCTATCAGCCGAACGGGAAGAATCTGTCGGTTCAGGCGGCGGACTACGACAACGACGGATGGCCCGACCTGTTTGTGGCAAACGACGGACTGAACGCCTATCTCTATCACAACGAGCACAACGGAACATTTAAGGAAATCGGACTCACGGCAGGAATGGCGGTGACGTCCCGCGGCACCGTGATGGCGGCGATGTGTATGTCGCTCGGAGACTATGACAACGACGGCCAACTCGATTTGTACATTTCAGACTTCCAGCATTCCTCGGATCATCTGTGGCACAACGACGGAAAAGGATTCTTCGATGAGGTCAGCGATGAGGCCGGAATCACGCGTCCAACGCATGAAGTGCTGAGTTTCGGCGGCGGATTTGTCGACTACGACAACGATGGCATGCTCGATATCTTCATCGCCAACGGCCATGTGTATCCCGAAGTAGAGCAGGCCACGCCCGGGACACGATATCGGCAAATCAATTCTCTATTTCACAACGAAGGCAAAGGAAAATTCGTCGAGATCAGCAAGAGCAGCGGTCCAGGGTTTGAAACTCCGCATGTTGGGCGCGGAGTTGCTTTCGCAGATCTGGACAACGACGGCTTTGTCGACATCGTCGTCGCGAACAATGGGGACGCGCCCCTTGTGCTGCACAACGGCGGAAACGGAAATCATTTTCTGAATTTCAAGTTGGTCGGAAAGAAGAGCAATCGCGACGGATTAGGCGCCCGAATTCGCATAACCGCTGGAACGCAGTCACAGATACGAGAAATCAGCGGTGGCGGAAGTTATCTTTCCCAAAGCGACTTGCGCGCGAATTTTGGGCTGGGCGCAGCGAAGGGCGCTGACGCCGTCGAGATCACTTGGCCGAGCGGACAAAAGCAGCAATTTCACAATGTGCAAGGCGACAAGTTCTATTTGGTCGAGGAAGGCCAGGACAAGTTGCAGACGCAGCGCATCGATGCGCGTAAATAATCCCTGGTCTGACTAAAGTCGAAGACTTATCGGAACCTGCGAATCAGCAGCGTGTGGCGGTCTGAGCGATAAAGCCCCAGAACATACAAGGCAGGCTTGCCTTTGGTGGAGTAGATCTCTTGCCGTATGCGAAGGACAGGCGAGTCATTTGCAATGCCTAATAATCGCGCGCTGTGCGGGTCGGCGGTGGTTGCGTCGATCTCTTCATCCGCGTGCGCGATCTGCAGGCTGTAGGTATTTTCCAGAACAGAGAAGAGAGAAACGCGGTCTAGACGCGCGCGAATCACGCCGCCGAATTCATCTGCTGAGAGGTAGCAGGTTTCGATTGCGAATGCTTCGTCTTCGCTCAAACGCAGCCGCTCGACTTTAACCAGGCGGCTGTTTGACGGCAGCGCCAGGCGCGCGGCGACCTCGGGTTCCGAATCTACGACCGTCAGCGAGAGCAATTTCGAGGAGACGGCAAGGCCGCGTCGAGCCATCTGCTCGGTGTAGCTCATCAATTTGTTGAAGTGAATTTTCGGTGGTGCGATGAACGTGCCAGCGCCTCGCCGGCGCACAACATACCCTTCGCGCTCAAGTCCGGCGAGCGCGTGCCGCGCCGTCATCAGGCTCACTCCATGGATTCGCGCGAGCTCGCGCTCCGAGTTCACGGCGTCCCCCGGCTTGAGCTTCCCCGACTCGACAAGCTTGAGAATCGTGCCCTGGATACGCTTGTAAGCGGGCACTCCGTATTGTTCGAGGGTCGGCATGGCTATCCCGAGAACGCAACATACTACAAAGTGCTCTAGTGCACCAGATGGAAAATGGTGGCAGCGGAATCTGATCGTCCAGGACCGTCAACGTTAACGGGCGACGCGAGTACCATGCCAGCGCCTCGCGCATACCATGAAATGAGAGGTCAAGTATTCTTTGTAAGTTATTGTTAGATAGTGCATTGAATGGGCATGTAATCGCAGAATTGCGCCTTTTGCGGCCTACGACGAAACAATAACCTTCCGGAACGGTTTGAGGCCTTGCGTTGCTTCACTAATACGAACCAACTACAAATTTTTCCAACATTTCCATTTTTCGCTTGACGATGGGAAGCGTTGTGCTATATAGCATGACCCCATCTTCTGGTTCTGGGGTTCGAGGAGGTTCTGATGAGAAGGCCGTCTATTGTCCTCTGTTGTCTACTTGTCACTTTCGTGGCCATTTCGGGGGCGCTCCAATGCGCATGGAGCCAGGACGTCACGGCTGCGATCGTGGGAACTGTCGACGACCCAAGCGGGGCGCCGATCAAAGGGGCGAAGGTTACCGCCACTGACACCGAACGCGGTACGGTTTACACCGGAGAGACCAACGAAACCGGTGCATACAACATCAACCGCATTCCTGTAGGTACTTACGAACTGAAAGTCGCCGCATCAGGGTTCCAGACCGCGGTGCATGCAGCGTTCACATTGGTACTCAATCAAACGGCACGCCTCGATGTGCAGATGAAAGTGGGCCAGGTCAACGAGACTGTCGAAGTGACCAGCGCCGCTCCGATCTTGAAGACGGATGCCACGCAGGTCGACACGGTCATTGATGCCAACACCAACGACAAGCTTCCTCTCGCCACCCGGAACTACATCCAGTTAACGTTGCTGGCGCCCGGTTCGGTCACGCCGAACGCGGACAGTTTCAACAATGGCGACAACACGGCGAACGGCGGCCGGCCTTACATCAACGGCAACCGCGAGCAGGCGAACAATTTCGTCCTCGACGGCGTAGACAACAACCAGGTTTCGGATAACCTCGTGGGATATACGCCCGCGCCGGATGCCATTGAGGAGTTCAACCTCATCACGCAGAACGCCCCGGCAGAATTTGGTAACTACCAGGGCGGAATCGTCAATGCGACGATCAAGTCCGGAACCAATGGTTTCCACGGCGATCTGTGGGAATTCTTCCGGAACGACAAGCTGAACGCCAACAAGTGGGAGAACGGATTTAACGGTCCGACGGCGCAGCTGCCGAAAGACAAGCTCCGCTGGAACATGTTCGGGGGCACGATTGGCGGCCCGATCGTCAAGAACAAGCTGTTCTTCTTCTTCGATTACCAGGCGCAGCGCTTCGATCATCCATCATCAACTCAGAAGCTGAGCGTTTTCACGGCCCAAGAGCGACTCGGAAATTTTGGCGATATCTGTCCCGAGGGATTCACGGCGGGATTGTGCAACAACCCGGCAAACCAACTTTACGACCCTCTCAACGCGAATGCACCGTTCGCGAACAACGTCATTACCGAGCCCATCGACGTCGTCGCTCAGAACCTTTTCAACTCATCCCTGTATCCGAGCCCGACTGGAACTGGGACGCAAAACAACGCTTCGTACACTCAGGTTCAAGCATTCAATAACAGCCAGTACGATATCAAGATTGACTTGAATGCAACTCAAAACAACCACATCTTCGGCCGGTACTCACACGCGAATCAGCACAATCCAACGACGAACTCGTTTGTGCTGAACGGGAATGGCTTCGCCGATGCGCCGATCGAAAACGTAATGGTCGACTGGAGTCACACCTTCAGCCCCACACTTTTGAACGACGCACGGGTGGGTATCAATCATGTCCGCTTGCACAACGGACCCTCCTACGACAGTTCCGCTAACACCCTCGGTCAAGACCTTGGTATCTCGGGCGCAAATGCGAACCGCCCGGGATTGCTATTTCTCGACTTCAACCCCGGCAGCGGGCCTTTGACGAATGTCGGAAACGCATGGATTGAGCAAAAGTTCCAGGACGCTGTGATTCAGGCTTCGGATGCGTTGATTCTGACTCACAATCACCACGTCTTCCACACTGGGTTTGAGTTTTGGCGCGATCGCATCAATACCTTTTACACGGGAAACAATGGGGCGCTCGGACAAATCCAGTTCAATGGTCAGTTCACTTCCGCAGATCCCACTGCTTCTACGCTTAGCGGTGGATATGGCGGAGCCGACTTCTACCTTGGATTGGGCGACGAATATCAGCGGGGCATCCCCGGCGGAGAGTGGGGACAGCGAGCCAACATCTTCGGCGTCTATCTTCAGGACGACTGGCGTGCGACCGATCGCCTCACGATCAACGTGGGTGTGCGCTACGAAGCTCACAGTCCGTGGGTCGAGGAGCAGGATCGCCAAGTCAACTTCGACCTGATTACCGGGCAGGTGATCGCCCCGAACTGCGCCAAGGTCAATCTGGGTACGGCGCCCACGACTTGCCGAAACGGCAGTCGCGGGCTCTACAACGGCACGTACGGAGGAAAAGACTTCCAGCCTCGCGTTGGTCTGGCTTGGACGCCTTCATTCCTCGGTGGGAAGTCCGTTCTGCGTGCCGCTTTCAGCACATCGTCCTATCTGGAAGGTACCGGCACGAACCTTCGCCTTCCCGTCAATCCGCCATTCACTCAAGCGGAAACCAGAAACGCTTTTGGAACTTCTACCTTCCCCGTAGACTACAGGACAGAAGACGGAATCGTTCCTGTGGGCGCCGGAACCAACCCACTCGCCGGCGCTTTGGTTCGCGTATGGGATCCTCACGTGCAACCCGCTATCACTTACCAGTGGAATGGCACGTGGCAGCAGATGCTGTCTAATTCGATGACAATGCAAGTGGGCTATGTGGGACAGCACGGCACTCACGAAATGGTTCCCACACCCTATTTGCAGGGACGGTTGGCAGGTGAGGCTGGTTGCGCTCCCGTCGCACCCGCGACGACCTGCCCGAGCGTTTACTTCTCGGGTAATCCTGCATTACAGTCTGGTCCCGACGGTATCTCCCAGATTTCGGGAACGGCATCCACGGGCAGCTCGAATTATCACGCTCTGCAAGCCGTATTGCAGAAGCGCTACACCAGTGGTCTGCAGTACCAGGTGGCGTACACCTTCTCGCGCTGCCGGACTGACAACAGCGGCTACTACGGAAACTGGGGCGCGCAAGCGGCTCCGGCGAACCCGTACTACCAGAACCTGTACGATCCGCGAGCGGACTGGGCGGATTGCTACTTTGATTCCCGCAACGTTCTCTCGGCCTACGCGGCGTACGAGATTCCGTTCGGCCGCGGCAAGCACTGGGGAGCCAATGCCAACCGCGTCGTCGATGCTGTGGCGGGTGGCTGGTCCGTCAACCCGATTGTCTCGCTACACTCGGGATTCCCCGTCGCGTTGTATGACTTCAACTTCGCGAACGGCGATTCAGCCGGTACCGGAAGCCGTGGTTTGCGTCCTGACTGCGGACCTGGAGCCGGGAAAACGTTCGGCAGAAAGCCCGCATTCAGTGGCAATACGTTCATCGGCTATCAGTGGTTCGATCCAACGCCGTACACAGATCCGGCCAATGTCTTCGGAACTTGTCCGGCGCAGGGACCGGTCGTTGGACCTGGATACGCCGATCTCGATCTGAGTCTACAGAAGAGCTTCCAGATCACCGAAAGGGTGAAGCTGCGGTTCCAAAGCGACTTCCTCAACGCCTTCAACCACGTCAACCTCAATACGCCGAGTTCATCTCTCGGCACCAACATGGGCGTGACCAGTTCGTCAGAAAGCCCACGCGTCATTCAGTTCGCGCTCAAACTTTATTATTGAGCCCGCTGATATGATTGGGGCAGGTGTTCTTCAACATCTGCCCCTTTTTATGTTCAGACCCCTGCACTTAATTCTGATCTTGGCCTGCGTTACGACCGCTTTCGGCCAGGCAACAAAACCAGCCTCCCCCAGCCCCCAAACCACGATTCAACTCGCGAAGAGCGGCCATTGCGAGCAAGCGGTTCCAGCGTTAAAACGGGCACTGCCGGCCATTGCCGACAAAACTACGAAACGTACCGCGGCATTTGCGGCCATCCGTTGTGCCATGTTGATCAATCAGACGGATGCGGCTGTCGATTTCCTGCAGATGCTCAACCGGGAATTTCCAGGCGATCCTGAAGTCCTCTATCTTTCCGTTCATACCTACTCAGATCTTTCTACTCGTGCCGCGCAACGGTTGGCGATGACAGCGCCCAACTCGGTTGAGGGACACAAGCTCAATGCCGAAGCCCTCGAAGCCCAAGGCAAGTGGGACGCCGCCGAAAAAGAATACCGGGCCGTGCTGGCGCAGGATCCTCAGCAGATCGGCGTCCATTTTCTTTTGGGTCGCCTCCTTCTTTCCAAGCCAGATGCTGGCCCTACAGTCGGGGAAGAGGCAAAGAAAGAGTTTCAGGAAGAGCTCAAGCTCGATCCTTCGAATGCCGGGGCCGAATATGTTCTCGGCGAGATGGCACGCCAGGACAGCCAGTGGGATGAGGCGATTCAGCACTTCACTCGTGCCACGCAACTCGATGCCGGCTTTGCCGACGCATTTCTCGGATTGGGCAACGCGCTAATGTCCGCGAAGCGTTTCCCTGATGCGATCCCTCCGTTGCAGACAGCGGTGAAACTGGAGCCTCGAAATCCTGCTGGACACTACAGCCTCGCCACAGCGCTGACTCGAGCTGGGCACAAAGAAGAAGCCGACCGGGAATTCGCGATCCACCGCCAGCTCACGCAGAAGGGCGAAGGCGGACAACAGGCGGCTCAGCCGTAGGCTCCGACGAGATCATCTTCGACAAACTCAAAGTGAACCGGCCCCCCGCAATCCGTCTCCTGAAGAATCATTGGTCCCGCCGGCAGTTCCTGAAAGCAGCAGGCGGAACCGTCGCGCTTGCTGGAGCCCCGCGCTTGCTTCGTGCGTGGCCGAATGAAGGCTACGCATTCGAAGAAGTTCCGGCCGAAAAAAGCGGAATTCACTGGGCTCACGTTGCCGGCAAATCTGCAGCCAGATACTTGCCCGAGACCACCGGCCCGGGCTGCGCCTTCCTTGACTACGACAACGACGGCTGGATGGATATTTATCTCGTCAACAGCGGGAAGTGCGATTTCTACGATCCGAATCCGCCGTTGCGCAATGCTCTATACCACAACAATCGCGATGGCACATTTACCGATGTGACCGAAAAAGCTCGCGTGCCGGGAGGCGGCTATGGACAGGGCGTCACCGTCGGTGATTACGACGGGGACGGCTTTCCCGATCTCTACGTCGCCCAATATGGACGCAGCATCCTGTATCACAATAACGGAGATGGAACCTTCACCGACGTCACCGAGAAGGCCGGGGTCGCCGCGCCCGGGTGGTCTTCAAGCGCGGTTTGGTTCGACTACGACAACGACGGCAAGCTTGATTTATTTGTGTGCCAGTTCGTGGAGTTTTCGAAAACGTTGAACAAGTCCTGTGGTCCCGGCGAAGAAGGGAAGCACGGCTACTGCATTCCGCGCCTTTACAACTCGACGCCAAGCTGGCTCTTCCACAACAACGGCGACGGAACGTTCACCGACGTCAGCAAAAGTTCCGGTATCGCCAATGCGCTCGGCAAGGCGTGGGGCGTCGTGGCCACCGACCTTAATAATGATGGCCTGATGGATTTGTTCGTCAGCAACGACACAGCACCCAACTTCATCTTCATGAATCGCGGCAAGGGACGCTTCGAGGAAACCGGCACCTATGCCGGCGTTGCGTACAGCTCTGACGGCCGCGCTCGCTCCGGTATGGGCCTCGATTCAGCCGATTTCAACCAGGACGGCTGGATGGATCTCTTCGTCGCGAATATCGATCTGGAAAAATTCTCCATCTATCAGAACAATCACGACGAAACATTCGACGATCAAGCCGGGCCAACTGGAATCGGGTTGGCAACTCGCTTGATGAGCGGTTGGGGACTGAAGTTTTTCGACTACGACAATGACGGCTATCTGGATTTATTTCTTGCTAATGGAAACCCGGACGACCTGATCGAAAGTCTCCACAGCCAGGTTAAATATCAGGAACCTCTCATGCTGTTTCACAACACGGGCAAAGGATTTCAGAATGTAAGCGCGCAGAATGGTCCGCTGTTCACCAAGCCTCTATCCGCGCGCGGAATGGCGATAGGCGATTTCGACAACGACGGCGCCGTCGACGTTCTTGTCGCGGTCAATGACGGTGCTCCACTTCTGTTACACAACACGGCAGCGACGCAGAATCATTGGCTTGGAATCAACTTGATTGGAACAAAGTCAAATCCTGACGCGATCGGCGCGCGAGTTACGTACCAGTCCGGCGACTTGAAGCAGCAACGTATGAAAGTCGGCGGTGGAAGCTTCTTGTCTTCGCACGATCCCCGTATGGTCCTCGGCATCGGCAAGCGGACAAAGCTGGACTGGATTGAAATCAAATGGCCGCTGCCGAGCGGCAAAGTCGAACGCCTTACCGATCTCCCGATCGACCGCTATGTGACCATCGTCGAAGGCACGGGCAAGTGGAAGTAGGTTCGGCGAACGCCGCCTTCCTTACTGCTTTCGACACTATGTCTGAAGCCTCGCTTCGCGGTCCGATGTTTACGGTTGGCCTGACATAGCGAGCCTTGTGAGGTGGTAAAGCATCGACAGGTCCGGCCGCAATAGAACCTCGCGGAATTCGCTGTCAGCCCTCTGGGAATTTCCCATGGCGGAATCGAGCAGCCCCGCTCGATACAACCAAACGCCAGTGGGTGCGTCTTCATTGCCAACGCTATCCATCGCCGCGCGGGCCTCTCGGATATTCTCATCCAGTGCTGACTGGTTGCCCGTTGGAAGCTCTCTTGATGCCTTCAAAAACCAGAACATGTCGTCTGTATTTTCGTGCTGCGCGACTTCAGCAAACTTTTGTTGCGCTTTGTCCTCCACGTGACAGACCTTGTACACGGTTCCAACAAGATAGGTGAACCGGGCGGAGCGAAGAAATGGCTCGAGCCCATCATTTGTGAAAGAAAGGTTTGGTACGGGATCTGGTAGGTGCTCCACGACCTTAATGGCCTCGGAGCAGCCTCCCTGTTGCGCCAGTTTCAAGGATCGCTGGATTTGTAATTCCAGCCAAACTTGCCGCACATTTGTACCGCCTTCCGCACGTTGGAAGAAACGGTTTTGAAAAAGGGAAGCAGCCCTATCGAATTGTCCCGATTCCGTGAGATTCAGAATCAGTTCGTAAACGAGCGGCGTCGGCATGTTTGCCAAATCTGGATAGTGCTCGATTGCCGCCACACGTTCCTCCGGAGCCCGGTATAGGAGGCTGAGCGCCTGATCCATCCCAAAATACAATTGCAGGTTCCGCGGGTCCGCACGTAGGCCTTCCTCAAAAACACTCAGCGCCTGCTCGGGCTTCTTCTCGACCTGCAGCAGACTTCGTCCCAGGCTTGCATGCAGAACTGGAGTCTGGGGATTCAACTTGCGCGCTTGTTCCCACTCGGTTAGAGCTCGATCCGTCAGCGCCTTTGAGAAGAAGAGTGTCCCAAGTAAATAGTGCGCGCTTGCATCGTCTGGATTCGCCTTCAACGCGGCAGCCAGAACTTCCAGATCCTGTGCCCGGCTCGGGAAAACATATGCCATGGTGAGCTTGGCCGCGTTCTTAAACTCGTCAGCCCCCGACTGCCCCAACTTCTCGCGGCAAAACCCGCGGTAGTAGGCGATCATGGGATGCTTGTCAGGAGGAAGTTGTCCGGGTTCGCTCTCATCCGCGACGGCCGAGGGATAGCTTCTCGAAAGCACTTCCAGCGCCCTCCCATACATGCCAAGCCGCATATACTCGCCGGCGACATTCAGGGCGCGCTCAGCGTCGTCAGCGAGATGATGCAGATCGGGCGTCCCCAGCTCTTCGTGCAGGAAATAGTTGTTCGGGAATCGGCTGAGCCATTGTTTGGCGAGCGTTTGAGCCTCTGTATTTTTTCCCGCAGCGCGCAAAACTGTGGTCAATTCTTCGCCGGTGCGAAGATCGTCCGGAGCCGCACTGCCGGCCAGTTGGAGATAAGCCTCGGCTTGGGTCAGGTTTCCTTCTCGAGCAGAAAGTTCTGCGAGCCGTAAATTTCCCCCGCTGCGGAACGCAGGCATTCTCGCTGCGGCTTCAAATGCTTCCCGCGCCTCTCGCTCTTGCCCGATGCCGTCATAGGCAATTCCCAGATAGTAGGAGATTTCCGTATCCGACGTGTTCCGCTCAAAGACGGGCTCGAGGTAGTTTTTAGTCTCTTCAAATCGCAGCAAACCGGCGCACAGCCTTCCGGCAGCCTTGCGCAGTGCAAAGCTCTCCGGAAACTTCCCTAATCCATCTTTGTAGGTCTTCAAAGCCGCGAGGACATACCCGTCGAGTTCCTGTCCCTTGCCCAACTGGAGCCAATCATCCTCCGAACGATGTTCACGGTCTGGCATGTGATACGAAGTTTGCGGCCCGACGTGAATCTGATCGAGCGGAGTCCAGTCGTATTCACCTTCAGTCTGCCGGAGCAGAACTGTTCCTTCCTTGCTGCGCAGTTCGAACGTGTATTTTTTGTGTGAATCAGCCTTCGCAAGCTCGTGCTTCCATGTCTGCTGCGGATTCAGGTCCGCCGCTTGATGAAGAATCTCCTGCTCTCCCTGAAGAATACGAAGCGTCCCGCCGCGGACTGCCTCATTCACGTTGAGTCCGACAATCAGAGCGCCGTGTTCTCTGCTCAGGTGCACGACACCCGCCAGATTGGCCCGCGAAATTCCGCCAATGTCCCGGACTGGCATCCAGAATTCCGAGAAATGAATACTCTGGCGAGGTTCCAGGAACGCATAAGTTTCCTGGTTGCGGAATAATCCGGCCTGCACTTCGACATAAGCGCTGTCATTGTCAGAAAGCGTTTTGCGCCAGTCGAGTCCATCCGGATCCGTTCCCCAGGACCAAATTTTCTTCGCTGGCAATTGCGGGTATTCCGCGTAGTGCGCCGTGCCGGCATTGGTATGAGGATGCCAAACTGCCATGAAGGGTTCCCGGCTGCCGTGCACGAACGACGACACGGGGCCTTTGGTTTGATTCTTGATCACGCTTAGATCGTTGCCGTCCGCGTCGACGGGCCAGGGTTGAACGTCACGAAAGCCATGGCTGGCGACGAAGCGCATCGGATACTGGACAATCGAATCATCCCATGCCTGAACGCCCGCATTGTTCCACCAGTAGAAACGGTGCCGGACGTCGCTACGATTATTGAGCGTGACTTTCTGCTCAAGCACCGTCGTTCCGGGGCGCATTACGATTTCGACGGTCCACTGCATTCCATACACCCGGTCCACATTGCCAACCAAAACGAATCCGCTGCCATCATCTTTCTTGCCGAAGCCAAAGTCCACCGGCGACAAACTGACCCAATTGTGAGATACCGGGAAATTGAACTCCACCCCAAATGCGGCCCATGCGCCACGGTATGAGATGTCGGCCTTCTTGATCGACGGATTTGCATAAAACATCGGCTGCCCGTTGATCTTGTCGACGCACGTATAAATGTGGCCCCCGAGATCAGGCAGCACCGAACATTTCAGATATTCGTTCTCCAGAAAAACAGCTCGCCACGCATGATCGGTTCGACGGTTCGTCAGGGTGTCACGCAACGTGTACGGATAGTTGAACCGGCCGTTCGCATATTGATCGAATGGAGGATTCGGATCGGGCGCGCCTTCTTCGTAGGTCGGCAGGGTCAACGTTCCTTGCCACACGCGCACTTGGGCCGAAGCCAATGAAAAAGATAGGAGAAGGGAAACGAGAAGAATCCGTAGGAAAGCCAACATGTTTGGGGTCGCTGAAGTCGGCTCTCATTATCCACTTCAAGCACACTTGCCGCCACAAGATTCGGGGGAACTGCGGGCTCTTTCCGACGTCAATGAAACGATTCTTTCGCACTTTTTGTGCCTCCACGAGCTTGTACAATGGTGGCAGTTCGTCTGGCTCCCTTTGGATAACCGTCATCGTATTTTCTTACTTTCTCCGGCAAATCTTGCTGGCATTCGCGCCAACTACGTCCTCCGCGAGGGCGCTGCTTCCGATCTCGCATTAAGGTTGCGAGGGGAAGGCGTCTCCATAGGGGAGTTGTTCTCCTTCATCAGTGGTCTGTATTTTCGCGGAAAGTTGGCGTACGCGAATGCTTTTTCTGCGACGACCCATGAGACACCCGGCTCTTACGTCATCACGGCGACGGGGCGACTTGTCCCTCCGGAAACGGTTGTCACACTTGAGCAAGTCAGTGAAATGGCGACCAACAATATTGATGCGGCAGACCGCCGGTACCGGGACCCCTCCGATCGCGCTTGTCGGTCGCTCTCTGCGAACGTCAAAGACTGTTGTGATGTGGTGCTTCTCGGCAGCATCGCAACTCCAAAATATGTCGAGCCGCTGATTCATATCTTCGGTGAGCGACTGCTCTTTCCGCTGGATTTCGTCGGCCGCGGAGACATGAGTCGCGGTGGACTCATGCTCCGCGCCGTCGAAGCACAAAAAGAACTGTCGTACGGCCCTGTTCTCAATGCGACCCGAAATGGACCGCGGCCCCCAAAACTGATTCCCCGCGCGAAACGATTCTCAACATAACAACCGGTGCAGGGTTCATCCGGAGATATCCCGCGATCGTTCTGCACTCAGCGCGGAGGTAGCCACAAACTGCCAATCGACGATTGACTGCCTCCTGCAAACGTTGGGGTAGACAGCTTCAATTTCGCAGCATCACTGACAGCTTGCTTAATCTGGGCATCGGTCATGACCGAGGCCAGCGTCTTTAATTGAGCAGCAGCACGTCGCTCACCGCTATCGGCGGCCGTCTTGTACCACATGTAGGCAGCTACATGATCGAGTTGCACACCCTTGCCTTGCTCATACAGATAGCCTAAGTCGAGCTGCGCGGGTGCGTATCCGAGCTCCGCCGCCCGTCGCACCCACTTCGCTGCCTCGGAGAAGTCGAGATTCACTCCAGTGCCCGTGTAGTACATCCACGCGAGATCCTCCTGTGCTGGCGGGTAACCGCGTTTGGCAGCCGCGCCGAACCAGGTTGCAGCTTCTGAGTAGTCGCGAGGAACACCTTTTCCTCGAAAGTAGAGGGTTGCCAGATTGCAAGCGGCGACAAATTCACCTTCGCTTGCCGCCCTCCGATACCACTCGGCGGCCTTACCTAAGTCTTTGTGCACTCCTTCTCCACGCTCATACATGGAGCCGACGTTATTTTGCGCGATCGTGTGACCCTGTTCCGCAGCAGCCGTGTAATAGTTAAGAGCGTCTCGATAATTTCTCTTCACTCCTTTGCCTTGCTCGTACAAATATCCAAGCGCGAACTCGGCATCTGGGTAATTCTGCTGTGCCGACTTCTGCAACCAAGTCACGGCTTCTTTGTAATTCTGGGGAACACTTGTGCCGGTCACGAAGGACCATCCCAGCTGATACTCGGCCTTCGGATCTCCTTGTTTTGCATGCTCGGTGGTGGACGCAATCCGGGGATCGGAAGCGGTTGAACTGGAAGATTGATTTGTATTTTGTTGGCGCGTGACCATCGCCGATGCTTCGAACCACCACGATGCAATCAACGTAACTACCAAGAGCGTTCTTCTATTCCTCAGCATGTCTTCTGACCTCGTGCGTCCCTTGATCGGATTTAGCGTCCCTGGCACCGTTCCATCGGTGCCCGCGCTGGGACCATTTCGTGACAGGTCGCTGGATTCAGCAATGCAACACGGATCACGAGAAGCACACGGCCGAGTAACCAGGCCAAATCTTTGCACTGGTTCAATTTGGCAACTGGATCACGAGAGTGCATGAAAACGTTTGCTGCACTCATCACTAACGTCGGTGACAGATCAACGTCCAAAGCAAAGGTGGGGGAGATGCCAGTCAGTCAGTTACCCGCGCTCAAAGTCCGGTTCGACTCTTTTGAAGTTGATTTGCAGGCAGGAGAGCTGCTGAAAGATGGCCGGAAAATCAAATTACAGGAACAACCGTTTCGCGTTCTGTTTCTGCTGTTGCAGCGGACCGGAGAGGTGGTCACCCGCGATGAGCTGAGACAGGAGCTCTGGCCCGCCGATACATTTGTTGATTTCGATCACGGCCTGAATAGCGCGGTCGCGCGGCTGAGGGAAGCCTTGCGCGACTCCGCGGAGAAACCGCGCTACATCGAGACGGTCGCGAAGCGCGGCTATCGATTCATAGCCGCCATCCAGCCGGACATCGAAACTCAACCGGAGCCGCTGCGCAACGATCCGCGGACCTCGCGGCCTCCATTCAGCCGGCTCTGGATCATAACGACGATCTTGCTGGGTTTGGTGAGCGTGGCCTCGATCTGGGCTCTATACCGCCCGAGTCCAAATACGCAGTTGGCGAAGATCGAGGTCGTGCCTTTGACTGGCTTGCGCGGATATCAGGCCACTCCCGCATTTTCGCCTGACGGAACGCTGGTTGCTTTTCGCCAAAGCGACGGTGGAAACAATACCGGAATCTACGCAGCCGTCGCTGGCGGTGAGAAATCCATCCAACTTACAAACGACCACGGAGATTGTTGCCCCACCTGGTCTCCCGATGGACGAGAGATCGCGTTCACTCGCTATGATGGGCAGTCGTTCTCGATCCTCTCGATTGCTGCGCTTGGCGGCAACGAACGTCGCCTGTATCGCGGCCCAGATCATCTCGGCGGAGGACTCTCATGGTCTCCGGACGGCCGCGTGATCGCATTTACCGAGAGCAACGAGGCAGACCCGACCCAAGCATGGATCTCCGCACTGTCGCTATCGGATTCGACTATACGGAAGATCTCCTCTCCTCCTCCGGGATGGATCGACCGCAACCCGATGTACTCACCGGATGGCAAGCGCCTGGCATTCATTCGCTCGTCGGTCGCGGGTGTAAGCAATGACATCTATGTGTCATCAGCGAATGGTACGCACGTAAAACGGCTCACGTTTGACAATCGACCTATCGCGGGGTCTCCAGCGTGGACCACCGATAGCCAGGACATTGTCTTCTCGTCGGATCGTGGGGCTCAGATGGGGTTGTGGATCGTACAGGCCGACGGGTGCATTCCCCGGCCCGTGGCAGGTCCCGTCGGCGAAGCTGCGTGGCCTACCATTCCCTACAAAGTCGACAACACTTTGGTTTATGAGCAAGGAGGTGGCAAGTCGGATGTGTGGCGCCTCGACCTGAAGGATGCGAAGCATCCGCAAAAGGGACCCTTCGCCCTGGTTTCCGAGAAAGGCGACAAGATGCGGCCCGAATTGTCCCCGGATGGCAAAAAGGTAGTCTTCGAGTCGGACCGCCTGGGCTTTTGGGACATATGGACCTGCAATGTCGATGGGAGCGGCTGCAATCAGATCACTTCATTGCATGGAACTGCGGGGCGCGCGCGCTGGTCACCGGACGGCCGCTATCTGGCATTTGAATTCCACCCTAACGAGCGTAGCGAGATCTATGTTGTGGAAGTACCCGGCGGGACACCACGGTTGTTGCCGACTATTCCGGGATCGGACAATCTTTCACCCAGCTGGTCGCGTGACGGAAAATGGATTTATTTTGCCTCAAAACTTGGTGCCGAACCGTTTCAGATCTGGAAAACCCAGTTACAGGGCGGAGCGCCCGTCCCTCTGACCAAGCACGGCGGGATTGCGCCGACGGAATCGCTCGACGGTCGCTATCTTTATTATTCGAAATACGAGCAAAACGGCATCTGGCGTATGCCTCTAGGGGGCGGTGAAGAGAATCAAGTGCTCAAAGACCTGGACCCGGGAAGTTGGCCGAATTGGGCGCTCAACTCGGAGGGAATCTATTACCTCAAGTTCGGGAGATTTCCGCACGCAGAAATCGCCTTCTTCAATTTTGCAGACAACAAAACCCACCCCGTTTGGCCTTTAGAAAAGAGCCTCGGATGGGGCCTGAGTTTGTCCGCCGACGGGAAATCCCTGCTTTACGTTCAGGCTCCGTTCGCTGAATCGAATCTGATGCTGGTAAAAAATTTTCGCTGAGTCTTCTGGGGAAATAAGGCGCTTGATTCCTCGCAATGAAGTTTTCTGGACGTGCATACCGACTATCTGGAAACAGTCGACGATTCCTGCATTGCCTTGCGGGCGATCAATCCGAAGCCTTTGGAGTTGGCGGCATTGTGCAAAACTTGCAGACGTGTTTTAGCGTCCCTCGCGTGACTTGTCTTGCTCGCGAGCTCGGCTACTGCGAGGTCGTTCGCAAATTCGAGACCGACAAATCCATGATGTTGCGCCTCAGCCCCTACCTGCTGAAATACAGTCCGAGACGCCTCCGGATGCTCCGACGCGAGCAGGACACGGCCCGAAGTCAACTCGAACTGTAAGCGAAGAAGACGGTTCTGGCTCGCATCTCCCAGATGCTGAGTTGCCTGCAGTTCTTTCTCCGCTTCGTTGTGTTTACCCTGCGCCAGCAGCGCATCAATAACGACCAGGCTTGCAGTGAGTTCATCGTCGGGTTGTTGATCTTGTTGAAATTGTTGTCTGGACGCGCGAGCCGAAGTTTCGGCGTCTCCAGCATGCCCTTCCTCGATGGCCAGCCTTGCTAAAGAAACGCGGCTTTCGGCTGCGGTCTGCTTTTCTCCGGCTTGATTTCGGAGTTGAAGGGATTCTTCATATCTTGTCCGCGACAGGGCAAGATCACCTCTATCTAAAGCAGCATCCCCCATCCCGCTGAGCACATACGCAGTTGCATCCTTGTCCTCAATTTTCCGCGCGATCAGTTCGGCCTGCCGGTAAGAAGATTCAGCTTTGTCGAGTTCGCCTTCTTGTCTCCAGACATCTCCCAGGTTGTTAAGATTGAGGGCCACGCCTTCCTTATCATCGACAGCTTGGTATTCCGGGATAGCCTCCTCTAAGAGTTTCTTGGCTTCGATCAGATTGCCTTCAGACAGGCGAGTGGACGCAAAGTTACTGAGCGCAGTGGCAACGCCGTCCCGGTTGCCAACCTGGCGAAATTCCTTTACTGCTAGCTGGAACATCTGTGCACATTCGGCGAGATCACCGCGCATAAAGTAGAGCGCAGCCAGGTCGGTGCGCATCATGGCTTCGCCGTTCAGCTCTTTCGCGGCAATTGATCCTGCAAGTGCTTTTCGGCAGAGATCGATGGCTTCTTCGGAGGCGCCTATGGCGGGTTCTTGCTGACAAAGAATGCCGTACGTTCGACCGACGATGATCGGTGCGCCTTCCGCCGTCGCTTTTTTGATCGCGAGCATCGCAGCAGCGCGAGCTTTGGTGAAGTCTCGGTTGATCCATGCAGAAGCTTCTGTCATGTCAATTCGCGCATCGTCGCCAAGTGGCGGTGGCAGGCGCCGCAAACTTTCTAAGGTCTGCAGAGAATCCGTCGGGCTGAGGTGCATCTGTGCGGAAGCGAACTGGATGCCGTAATCCAGACTGTCCGGAAAGAGGCGAAACAGAGCACGATACGTCTCGACGGCCTCGGCCCATTGTTGCATCGCCTTTTGATATTGTCCTTGGACCAAAAGGCGCTGTTCCTGCGAAAGATGATTCGATAGTTGTACCGCCCGGTTCGCTTCTGCGCTACATTTCGCATCGTTGCCGGTGTGCCAAAACACTTCGGATAAGGCCGAATGGGCAAGAGGGTAATCCGGATCCGCTGCGATGGCTTTGTTCAGCAGATCGAGGGCAGAGACGTAGTCGAATTGCCACATCTTGGCTCGTCCTTCGGCGTAGAGTCGAGCTGCCTTTTCATTGGATGGGAGCGCCGCCCGCGTAGCAATCGCGGTATCTTCTGACACGGGAGGGGCACCGAGAGTCCGGCGCAATTTTTCACCCAAATCCGCTACCAGATTGAATAAGTCATCCTCATCGCCCGATACTGCTTCCTCTGCGATCGTCTCTCCTCCAGTCGTGTCTTGAAGGCGCACGTCCAGCCGGATTCTCCGCTTGGGATCACTTGGCAGCATTGTGTAGGAGCCCACGACTACCACATCGGCGCCGGGATTGGTCCGCAAATGTTGCAAGGTCGATTTGCTCAGCGAGTCTTCGTCTTGCAGCGGTAATTCACTTTTTGCTCGCGCCACATCTTCGCCGGAAACCATGCGAAGTTCCCCGCCCGAAGCAAGTTCCGTATTCAGCATTTCGCAGAACGCCGAAGACAGCCAGTTATCCTCCGTCCGTCCGGGCAAATTGCGGAAACCGAGTACGGCGACGGAACGGCGAACGTGCATCGGTGCGATCGACGCCTCCGCCTGGGTTGCGCCCAACGAAGATTGCCGCTTTGGTCGTACAACGTACAGCGCTGCCCCAGCCAGGATCAGTACGGCCATGGCGGCCATCCACCAGCGCTTGCCGGCGTACCACGCGGACCCCGGCGAGGACGATACCGGTGGCGCAACCGTCGGAGCAGGAGAAGCCGCAGCTTGCGGCGTCCCCACCCGGACAGGCGCAATGAACCGGTAGCCGCGGCGGGGAACCGTTTCAATGAACCTGGGGTTACTGGCGTCATCCGCCAGAGCTTCCCGGACCTTCAGGACTGCCACGCCTAGACTTTTATCGAATTCAACGAAGGTGTTCTGCGGCCAAAGCCGGTTCCGGATTTCTTCGCGGGAAACGATCTGCCCGGCACGCTCCACAAGCAACAGCAATAACTGGAAAGGCTGTTCTTGCACGCGCACGCGCACAGAATCGCGTGTCAGTGTGCCGTTATCCGGATCGAGCACGTAAAGTCCGAAACTGTACGTCATTTCCGCAGCGGGGAATCGTCTGTAGCAGGTGCTTTCTCGCCAGACGACGATTTTGGGGTTCGAGTGTAGCACGGAACACAAGCTAAGACGAGTTAATCAGTCTGCGTAAGCCAATAGAAAAGAAAGAATTAGCGGTTAGCACGCAATTTGCCCACAGTTGGTTTGCGATTTTTTAGACTCCGAAGCAAAGTCCCCTCGTTGCAGGCCGTTTGACTAAGCATTTTGGGGAGGGAGACATGAGCGCTTGCCAATCTTGCGGTGCCGCATTAGCCGCCGAGAGTATCTTCTGTCAATCTTGCGGGGCCGCGACAGAACTCACGGCACAGGCCCCTACTTCGACGACGGAAGCCTCGGTTCCTGCCTCGGTGGCTACCTCCGGAGAGGCCGCTTCCAAATCGATCGATACCAATGTAGTGGGAGCTCTCACCTACCTGGCAGGTTTCGTAACCGGGATCGTGTTTCTCGTCCTGGATCCCTACAAGTCGAACTCCTTCGTTCGCTTTCACGCCTTCCAGTCCATCTTCTTTAATGTGGCGTGGATCGCCTTTTGGATTGTCTGGATGATTCTCTCGGCTGTGTTGACTCCTTTGACGGCCGGGATTTTTGGCCTAATCGCTCTGCCGTTGATGTTGATTTTCGTTGTTGCGGGCTTCGGAATCTGGATCTTCCTGATGTATCAGGCCTATCAGCAAAGACTTTTCAGGCTGCCGCTTGTAGGTAAATTCGCGGCAGAGCAGGCTGGCGTCAGGCTTTGATGTCGCACTTCCAGCGCTAAGAAGAGGAAAAATTTGACTCACTTTTCCAAACTGACCGCGGTGTTGATGCTGTTCTCGTCCCTTCTGTTCGCACAATCGCAGGGTAGAACGCGCACCTACTACATCGCCGCCGACGAAGTGAACTGGGACTACGCCCCGGGCGGAATTGACAAGATGATGGGCATGAAGTTCGACGGCTATTCGAAGACCTTCGTCGAGAAAGGTCCGCACCGCATCGGCACCGTATATCGCAAAGCCCTGTATCGCGAGTACACAGATCAGACTTTTACACACCTCAAGCCCAAGCCGGCGAAATGGGAGCATACCGGGATTCTGGGGCCGATCCTTCGCGCTGAAGTCGGCGACACGATCAAAATCCTCTTTAAGAACTACGCTTCGCGTCCCTACAGCATGCATCCCCACGGCGTCTTCTATGCCAAAGACTCTGAAGGCGCTCCGTATGCCGACGGAACCTCAGGCGCCGATAAAGAAGATGACGCAGTTCCCCCTGGCAAGACGCATCTCTACACCTGGGAAGTTCCCGAGCGTGCAGGCCCCGGACCCAACGATCCCAGTTCTGTCGTGTGGCTTTACCACTCCCATACCAACGAGCTGAAGGACGTCGAAAGCGGACTCGTCGGCGCGATGATCATCACCCGCCGCGGCATGGCCGACGCCAACGGCAAGCCGAAAGACGTCGATCGCGAATTCGTTTGCTTATACCTGTTGTTTGACGAAAACGTCAGCTGGTATCTCGATCACAACATCCAGACCTTTACTTCCGATCCCAAGGGCGTCAACAAGCTCGAATTCGCTCCGGTCGACAACGAGGGCAACTTTTCCGGCGTCGGTTCCGGATTCACCGTCTCTAACGCCAAGTTCGCCATCAACGGCTACATCTACGGTACCGGTCCAGAAATGGTTATGAAGAAAGGTGAGCGAGTGCGTTGGTACCTGGTTGCGCTCGGAGAGCAGTTCAGCGTGCACACTCCGCATTGGCATGGGAACGTCGTGCTTCATGACGGCAAGCGCACCGACGTCATCCCTCTGATGCAGGCGCAGATGGAAACCGCCGATATGGTTCCCGACAATCCCGGCATCTGGATGTTCCATTGCCATATCGACGATCACATGGATTCTGGAATGGCCACGTTGTATAAGGTCGAGCCCTGAATCGAGGTCGCCATGACAACGATCGTGAAGAAAAGTGTTTTCGCAGCAATGCAGAGCTCATCGTCGCGGGAATTGTCTGACGTTGCCTGTGGTTGTCCGATGACGCATGTGCCAATTGCGACTCTCAGGCTCGCGGTGACTTGGCCCGACAGGCCGAAACGATACGGAAGGCGAAATCTGCGCGGGATCACAACGGATTTCATCTTCCCAATTGCAGTCGTGGTAGTGATCCTGATGGCTGCCGTCGGAACGTTTGTAGCCACCATGTACTTCTCCGGACTGCTTATGCAAAGAATTCAACAAGTACAGCGCTACAACGAGCCTCGCGCCCAGTACTCCGACGTCTGGAAGTGGCAGGAACGAAAGTAGTGCGCAAACAAGCAATGGTCTCAATAGGCCCAAAACGTTTGCTCGGGAAACATTAAGGAGAACCGCGATGATGCGAAATGGTTTGTGCGCCCTTGCTCTTTCTGTATCGCTCTTGCCGATTTGGCTGACTGCATCGGCTCATGGGGCGGATTCCTGCCAGCCGGTCTTTGACGCTCTGATCAAGGCCGCAACCACTCCCAACCACAGTTACACGACCAGTACCGGCATCAACGGTGGCAAGGCAACTGAGGCCGAGACGATCGTGGCCAACGGACAGAAATACATTCGCGCGCGCGGCAAGTGGATGCGTATTCCAGTGAGCTCGCAGGACATGGTTGAAGAGGAAAAAGAACGAGAGCGCCAGGGTAAATCAACGTGCCAGTTCCTCCGAACCGACTCCGTGAATGGCGAAACCGCGATGCTCTACTCCTTCCATCGCGACTATGAAGACATCAAGGAAGACGGGCAGATGTGGGTGTCCAGAAGCAGCGGATTGATCGTGCGCGCCGAGTTAGATGTAGATAGCCCGGACAACAAGGTAAAGGAACATCACTCTTCCCGGATCGAGTACAGCAACGTCCAGCCGCCCATGTAGTCCGCCACGCTGGTCAACACCTAGGAACGGATTCGATAGGAGAAAAGTTATGGCGAAGTTTTGTGTGAAGTGTGGAGCGCCTCTCAGCGGTGCTTTCTGTGGAAAATGCGGAGCGGATATGCGCAACGTAGCCACGCCTGCTCAGCCGCAGTCGTCGCAACCACTGCCGCCGCAGCCGGTTCCGCAGATGCAACCACAGGCAGCTGCATCTCCAATGCAGGTGCCTGCCCGGAAGGGGATGAGCGGTCTCGCCAAACTCGGCATCGCAGCCGTCGCAATCATCTTTGTTGGTGGCGCCACAGCAGCCGTAGGCGTGTACTACGTCGCGCACCGCGTCAGCCAGAAGATTCACCAGACCGCCGACGGATTCCTCGGCTCAAGTTCTGATTCACACGCGGCCTCCCACGGGGAGGGCTCCGGTTATGGGGAAACGGAGTCCGGGAGCTCAGAAAGCGGCACCATCGGGGATGTGTGCCGCTTGCTGAGCAAGCAGGATGTGAGCAAAGCCGTAGGGGTCGAGATTATTCGAACCGAGTCCAAAGACAACGGCTGTTCATACATGGCGAAGGGCACGCAGCAGGACATGACTGCAAAACACGTGAAAGCGATGATGGCGGACAAGGGGGTCGACAAAAAGACGCAGGACATCGCGGAGAAATTCGCTGGTGGGATGTTCAACGCCCTTCAGGCCGAGAAGCCTGCGTCCGCTCAGGACACCCCCGGCGAAGTGCCGGTATTCGTTTTCTCGCTCGATCAGCATAACGCGGAACAACAGATGCGGCTTAACGCGAAAATCCTCGGCAATCTGGGCAATCAGGAGGGACTTCCTGGGATTGGCGACCAGGCCTTTGTCTCAGCGGACGGCATGATCCTGGTCCGAAAAGGAAAAACCCTCGTCCGGATCATGTACCTCGTCTGTCCCTGCGGCATAGAGCAGGTGAAACCGTTGGCTAAGGAAATTGCAGACGCTTTGTAAGAAAGCGAGAAGACAATGCGCTTCCCCACTCGAATTGCGGCGTTGACCTGCATCCTGGCACTCGTGCCCGCATGTCACAAAGAAGACGTGGCTGCTCCGACCGTGGAATCCACGGATCCAGTTGTTCGCGAAGCATTCTCAGCTGCAGCAATGGCAGGTGGCATTGTTGGACACGCCGGCGACCCGCATTCCTTGACCAAGACAGAACTTCTCTACGGCCGAGCGCCTCAACCCGCGCCAGGACTGACGTACCAGGATGGCATTGTGCTGATGGAGCATGGCGATCAGGCGATCCGCGGAACCAGCTCTGACGGATTGACATGGATTATCGATGCCAATGCCCCGCATGCCAATGAGATTCAGGTAGACAAGGTGCTTTTTGCTACCGAGCGCTGCGTCGGTAAGGTTCTCGACGTCCAGCGTAATGGGGACGAACTGAAAGTAATCCTCGGGCCGGCGCAGATCACGGATGTGGTCAAACAAGGCCACTTTGTTTACAACCAGCCGATTGATCTCAACAATTTCGTTGCAGTTTCGGCTCCGGATTACCCGGGCGCTCCTGATTCTGATGCCGCCCAGAAAATGAACGCGTCGAAGCAGACGTCGAGCCTGCGTGAGCGTCCGCATGTCGAATATTCGATCGTCACCTCATCGGGCGAATGGAAGCCGATGACGACGGTTTCCTACGCCGGAGGAGCGGCGCATCTCGTTCAAGCGTCGTGGCACCCGCCACAATTCGGCCGATCGATCCCGATGCCTGCCTCCCTGCGTTTGCCAAAGATACCCGGCGGAAAGCGACCATTCCTGCAAGTAGGAGGCTACTTTCCAAACTGGCCGAAAGTCCCGCAAGCCCCTCTTCCGATGGAGGGCGGAGTTCCGCAGGTCAATCTGCCGAACTTGAAGATGCGGCCCTGCTTCGTCGATTGCGGCGGGCCGTCGGGTCTCGGCCTTTACCTATACACAGAGAAAGGAGGCACCAAAGTCGAACTTTGGGCGACTCTTTACATGAACGCCCCGAGCCTGAAATTCAACATTGACGTGAGTCCCGGGTATGTAAAGACTGCGGCCATCGAACTCAGCGGCGCGGCGGGCTTCAGCATCGTCTTCAAGGCCGGAGCCGAGCAGGCTTTTCAGGCCAATTTGCACAACTTCGGACAGGTTCCTCTTGATATCAGTTTTCCAGTGGTCGGCCTGGGCGTGCCTCTTTCGCTGAAACTCTTCAATACCTTCAAACTCGACACAGGATTCAGCGCCAAGACCTCTGTGCTGCAAGCCAACGCAGATTATTCCGCCGGTGGGACGCTGAACATGGGATACATCAACAACAAGTGGGGCGCGTCCGGCATGACGATGGAGCCGAAACACAGCCTGGCCGGCGCCATCAGCGGAGTTTCTGTAGGGATCAATTCGCTGGTCTTTGGCGTCAACCAGACCGTGATGATAGGGCTGGGCGCATTCGGGTTTTCTGCCGGCCCGTATGTTTCTTTGGTTTCGACGCTTACGGCGTTAGACCAGTCCTCCATCGCTCTTACCCAGTGCGCGCAAGGGACGTTCAACATGGGTGTCTACGCAGGCATTGGCTGGAGCATCCCCAAAGTCGTTGCAGACGTCGTCAATTTTTTCCTGAGTCTGGCCAACGTGAAGCCCATCCCGTCTTCGGGAGACATTGTGCGAATGAAAGAGCAGGTGGTTCTTACCAATCTTAAAGAAGAACTTCCTCCCGGTTGTTCCGATGAGGCGAAGGCGCCCCAATGAGCTATTGCACAAATTGCGGAACGCAAATTCAGCAGGATCAGGCCTTCTGTTCCGGTTGTGGCTCTCGGCTCGCTGGAGAAAACTCCGAGGCGCCAGCACTCAGCGTTTCGACTCATCCAACGGTCGCGGCCGCAACCGATGCCCAATCAAGAAGCGACGCGGCACTGCAGAAACTTGTCGAGCTAAAGGCTCAATCGCCACTTCCGGCGAAGAACTCCGGCAAGAAGCTTCTTGTTGGTGTGTTCGTTGTGCTGTTGGTGGGAGCAATTGCAGCCGTCGCGGGTGTCGCCTATTTGGGGTATCGCGTGAAGCAGAAGGCCAGCGCGGCTCTCGACAATCTCGAAGGCCAAGCAAGCACGCACAATATCACAGGGCAATCCGGCTCGGGCGATTCAGGTAAACCCACCCCTAAGAAAAGTGATGACGGCTCGCCAGAAAGCGATGCCGACAATCCGCTCGCGGCCGTTCTCGGAAAGCTGCAGGGCGGCGGTGGCGGCAACGACACCGGCAACACAACTCCCATGGGCAAC
>Ga0335079_10000828_pt1 | contig 35019 bp, 28 predicted proteins | sample Lox_Sample_33_FD_206719 | JGI IMG/M metagenome (GOLD analysis project Ga0335079, IMG submission 206719) | Soil microbial communities from Loxahatchee National Wildlife Refuge, Florida, United States - Lox_Sample_3.3 | ecosystem: Environmental > Terrestrial > Soil > Wetlands | place: USA...
CGACCAGTACCCCCCGCCATTCGTGGAAAGAAAGATTCCTCCTCCATTCATTGTTCCGGCGAAGATGTTGGTATCCAGCCGGGCAAGCGAGTAGACCTCTGTATTATAGAGCCCGACATTTGTCGCGGTCCACGAGTCGCCGTTATTTGTTGAGATACAAACGCCTCCACCGCCCGGGCAAGCCGCAAAGAGATTCGTTCCGGAAACAAGGACATCATAGACGTGCGGGCTCGTCAATCCCGGGCCGACCGGAGCCCATGTTGCTCCGTCATCGGATGAGCGGAATGCCTGGGCACCGTGCGTTCCTGCAAAAATGTACTGACTGTTGGCAGCGAGCGAATACACATACCCGCCATACGGGCCATTGGTTTGTGCCCATTGTGCATTCGAAGTACCGCTGGGGAACATGATGGCGATGAGCAGAAAAAGGGAGAGAGCGATTCGAATCATACGTGCTCCTTTGTTAATCCTCCATTCAGTGCTGATGATGCAATGAATGTAAAACCCCGGCACGATACAACCCTCAGACCCGCGGGCGGTGATTGCCGACACCCTCGTCACAGCCCGCTCCCCAGCTCAACCAACTGGCAGAGCATATTCTTTCAAATACGAGAGAACCGGAGCGTACCTGAGCATTAAATTAATTTTAACCTGCAGGTAACGTGCCCGCCGAACCTGACCTTAATATCGGGGAACGGTGGGATCAACTTCCATTGACCACGCCGTGATTCCTCCCTTGAGTGTCTTGACGCTGGAAAATCCGTTCTCATACAGAAACTCCACTGCCTGACGGCTTCTGATACCGTGGTGGCAATAAACAACAATCTCTTTTTCTGCTTCCAGCTCCCCGCAGCGCTTTGGCAGCTGACCGAGCGGAATGAATGCACCGCCGATCGTCGCGAGTTCCCTCTCATATTTTTCACGGACATCGAGAAGGAGAATTGGTTCGCCGCGTGCCATCTTTGCCTGCAGCTCCCGCGGCGTCAACTCCAGATCATCCCGTTCGTACATCCGGTCGATCGGCGGTTCTTCCAAAAAGCCGAGATTATACCGGCGCACAAGCTGGAAGCGCGGCGGCTGTACCGGCAGGTCTGCTTCAACAAACCGAACGAATTCATCCTTCGTGACGAACCGGAGTGCAGGATTGAATCTCCGTTCAAACCCAATCGTCGAACTCGGTTTGGGGCTCATCATCTTACCGCAGGTGGAGCCGGCATAATGCGTCGGATAGATTTCCACGGCATCATGCAGAACGAGGAGTTTCTTCCAGATGCTGTCGTGCAGGAGCCCGGCATCTCCATCGAGATCGGGACGCCCGGTATCGCCGACGAAGAGCGTATCGCCGGTAAAGACCATCCAGGGTTCCCGCGTTCGGACGGAGTCAGAGACGAGAATCGAGATACTGTCGGAAGTGTGCCCCGGCGTATGAAGAATTTTCAGGATGATGTTTCCCAGCGTGATTTCCTGGCCATCGTTCAGTCCTTTAACGGGAAATCCGGCTCTGACAGACTCATGAAAGAAAACGGGTGCTCCTGTCAACTCCGAAAGCCGCCGGGAACCCGACAGATGATCGGCCTGTGAGTGAGTCTCGAAGATGTGCGTGATCCTGAGATGATGTGCCGCCGCATAGTCGAGGTAGAGATTGGGATCCGACTGGGCATCGATAACTGCACACACCTCCCGTTGCGTACAGCCAATAAGATACGACAAGCATCCGCCGTGCTCGTGACGAAACTGCTGGAATATCATTGAGGGTCAGACTCTGCTTTTCAGCCGCTCTTGCGCGCGATTGAGCGCCTGCTGGAGAACCTCGTCGTAGGATTCACCTTCGGCTCGCACGATCGTTGCGCCGGGATCGACATTATCGATATGGCAGTAGTATCTGGTCCCGATGCGGTAGGATGTGATGTTCACCGGCCAGCCGGCAACTTCCTTTCGATCGTGTCGAAAGTCATCTGCTTTCAGCATGATTATGACCCTTTCTCTATCGGCGCATTGACAAGATTCCCCCACTCCGTCCACGAGCCGTCATAATTCTTGACGTTGGGATATCCAAGAAGGTATTTCAAAACGAACCATGTGTGACTTGATCGCTCTCCGATGCGGCAATAGGCGATGATTTCTTTGTCGGACGTCACTCCTTTTTGAGAATAGAGCGTATGAAGCTCTTCGGGCGACTTGAATGTACCGTCGTCGTTGCATGCCGTCGACCAGGGAACATTCTTTGCACGCGGGATGTGTCCGCCGCGCTGGCATGTTTCCGGCAAGCCCGGGGGCGAGAGAATTTTTCCCGTGAACTCATCGTTCGAGCGAACATCGATGAGAATTGCTTTTTGCGACTGGAAGACATCTTCAACATGTTTCCGGTATGCGCGCTGGACATCGCTGAACCCTGCCGCTTTATAGGAAGAGAGTTTGGCTGCTGGCGCTTCCGTGGAAAGCTCTTTCCCTTCCGCAAGCCATTTCTTTCTCCCCCCGTTCATCAACCGTACGTCGGCGTGGCCGTACATCTTCAGCTGCCAGAATGCCCACGCGGCAAACCAGTTGTTGTTGTCGCCGTAGAGTACGATGGTGGAATCGTTTTTGATTCCGGACTGACTGAGGAGCCGTTCCAGATCGGCTTTGGTAATAATTTCACGCCGGACGGGATCGCAAAGCTGCGTCTGCCAGTTCCATCCCACAGCCCCGGGAATGTGACCCTGATGGTAGGATGTCGTATCAACATCCACTTCCACAAAAACGAGTTTCGGATCATGGAGATGTTGTGCTACCCAGTCCGTTGATACCAGCACTTCCGGATGCGCATAGGTTTGCATATTGAAGTCCTCCAGCTATAATAATGAACGAATGATCGCCGCACCGCATGATTGGCGGCGCAAATCCATTGTTCGTACCCCCATTGAACATGGATAGGGAAATTAAATCATAATGGGGTAAAGATGCAATAGGGAAATTTTCCCCTTCTGCCGGGAGCCGAAGCAAATCAATTTTTTGTTATATTAGATAAGATGAAAGGAATGAAGACGTTGTGAGCAAGCCGGATAACCCGATCCACCGCATTCTTCTTCTGGTCGGATGTCTGGTGGTTTTGACCTGCCCGATCGCATTCTCCCAAAACAGACCCAGCGACATTAAGTATCAGCTTGGTCAGAGTTACGAGCGCGCCGGAGATTTTGAATCGGCGGTAAGATTGTACCAGGAAGCATTCGCCAGCGATAGCTCCAACATGCTTCTCTTCGATGCACTGCGGCGTTCCTACGTCCAGCTGAAACAATACGACAACGCTATCACACTCGTTGAGCGGATTCTCCGGAGAAATCCCAACGACATCGGCAATCTGGCACAGCTCGGATCGCTGTATGTTCTGAAGTCAGACTTTCCTCGCGCCACGGAAATCTGGCAGCACGCCGTTTCCCTCGCGCCGAAACTCGAAGAAACCTACCGCATGGTTGCCGGAGCAATGGTCCAGAGCCGGCTCTTCGACAGTGCGATCGCGACCTATCGCAAAGCACGCCGCGCCCTCGGAAACGAGAATATCTTCGGGTATGACATTGCATACCTGTATACCGTCACCTTAAATTACGCGGACGCAACGCGTGAATTTGTCAACCTCATTCGCCAGAATCCCGCACAGCTCTCGTTCATCCAATCGAGAATTGCATCCTATACCGACCGCGCCGAAGGACTGACGGCGGCAACTCAGGTCGTCCAGGATGCAACGAAAAATACTCCCGATAATCTTGCCTTCCACCAGCTTCTCGCCTGGCTGTATATGGAAGCGAAGAGCTATGACCGGGCATATACGGTGTATAAGTTCATCGATGAAAAAACCCACGCCGGAGGACATGAGCTCTTTGTCTTCGCACAACGTGCACTGAAAGAACAGGCGTATCAGGCCGCAGCCACGGCATTTCATGATGTCTTGGACCGGTATCCCAACATCGACATCGGTGCACAGGTGAAATTCGGATATGCCCAGACCCTCGAACAGGAAGAGGCACAGCGGGACACACTGCGGCTCTTCGGTGAACAAAATCCATTTCCCGCAGTTGCAGATTCGGGAGTGAAACCGCAATTGACCGACGCCGTGGACGCGTATCAGCGCGTCATCCGGGAATATCCGACAACTGATGCTGCAGCGCGTGCACTTCTTCGCATCGCCTCGCTCCGGGAAGACCGGCTCTTCGATCTCAACGCCGCACGCACGGCACTCCAGTCACTCATTGCATCCTATCCCCAGTACCCGAACCTCGTTCTCGAAGGAAAAATCGAGCTGGCGAATGTGCTTGTCATGATGGGTAATCTCGACGACGCACGAACCGGGCTTCAGGCACTTGCAGGAACCGGACCGGCACTCACCTCACAACAGGAACGCGCATCCCTCGGTATCGCCGAAATCGATTATTTCCAGGGCCGTTTTGCCGACGCACTCACGCTGCTGAAACCCCTGGCATCGAATGCCAACTCGGACGCAGCAAATGATGCAATCGCCATGCAGATTTTCATACAGGAAAACCGGGCTCCTGCCGACTCGGCACTCCGCATCTACGCGACCGCTGAACTCCTGGAACGTGAACATAAACTCTCCGAAGCACTCGCTCAGTTCCGTGAAGTTATCCGGCACTTCCCGGAATCGAGTCTCATCGATGATGCCATGCTTTCCATCGGAGACATCCAGACACACATGGGAAGCTACGAAGAAGCAGTATCATCCTATGACAGTCTCATGAGCAAGTTTCCCGAGAGCATCATGTACGACCGCACCTTAATGAAGCTGGCGCAGGTTTACACCTTCGGGCTTCACGACAAGGTCAAAGCGATCGGAACGTATCAGGCGCTTCTGGAAAAATTTCCGGATTCCATCTATGCAAACGAAGCACGAAAGCGTGTGAGAGCATTACGGGGAGATACGATCTGATGAAACGGACGGGAATATATATCTCGATTATCTGCGCTCTCCTTCTCGGCGGATTGGCCGCAGATAGAGCATCTGCACAGAAGATCCTCATCCCGATGGATCTCAAGCAAACCGATCATCTCAAGGCATACGGGATCGCCTATTGGGCATTGACGAAGAATATACAGGTCGACTGGCTCCTGAACTACCGCGGCGGTTCCTTCATGCTCGATGCGGTCGATCTGGTGGCGACAGAATGCAGGGTCCGGGACGTCCTCTTCGAACAGCTGTCGGGTTCACAGGCGGCGCAGATCTACGCGCAGGTCCAGGATGAGAACACGAACATGGACGCTGTTCGCCTTGAAAAAGCGCCAAAGATCGCCGTCTACGTCCCGCCAAATTTTCTCCCGTGGGATGATGCTGTGACACTTGCCATGGAGTACGCGGAAATTCCCTACGATAAAGTATGGGATGACGGTGTTCTTCAAAACAAGCTTTACAACTATGACTGGGTACACCTCCATCACGAGGATTTCACCGGTCAGTACGGAAAGTTTTACGCGAATTTCTCCACCGCACCCTGGTATGTCGAACAGCAGGCGATGTATGAGAAAAAGGCGAAGGAGCTGGGCTTTTCAAAAGTCTCGGAGATGAAGAAGGCCGTCGCCCGCAAGATCAAGGATTACGTTGCCTCAGGAGGGTTTCTTTTTGCGATGTGCTCTGCGACGGACACGTATGATATCGCGCTCGCGGCGGAGAATACGGATATCTGCGATGTCATGTACGACGGCGATCCGCCGGATCCGAATGCACAGAAGCGACTGGATTTTTCGAAGTGCCTGGCATTCGAGAACTTCACGCTCGAGATGAACCCCCTCCGGTATGAGTATTCAGATATCGACATCCCGCCGAGCGATATGGTCGATCCCGGCAGGGAGGCGACCGACTACTTCACGCTCTTCGAGTTCTCGGCAAAGTATGATCCCGTCCCCACCATGCTGACCCAGGATCACGCCAATATCATCAAGGGCTTTATGGGACAGACGACAAGTTTCCGGAAGCGGCTGATCAAAAAAAACGTCACCGTACTTGCCGAACGCGAAGGAACCGAGGAGGTCCGTTATATCCACGGAAATTTCGGTCGCGGGACATTCACCTTTTACGGCGGACACGATCCCGAGGATTATCGCCACGAGGTCGGCGATCCACCAACCGATCTTCATCTCCACAAGAACTCACCCGGGTATCGCCTTATCCTCAACAACATTCTCTTTCCGGCTGCGAAGAAGAAGGAACAAAAGACGTAAACCCGCCGCGCATGGTTTGAATCTGACGGATTATTTGCTACATTATCACCCCATGCGCATCGCCATCATTTCCGACATTCATTCAAATCTCGAGGCGCTCCAGCAAACTCTCACGGTCATCAAGCAGAAAAAAGTTGATGCCGTGGTTTGTCTCGGCGACATCATCGGGTACGGCGCGAATCCGAACGAATGCCTCTCGCTCATACGCGAAACGACCCCGCACGTTCTTCTCGGCAATCACGATGAGGCCGCTCTCGACGTCGAGAAAGCAGAGCTTTTCAATCCATATGCACGCGTCGCATCTGAATGGACTCACCGCCAGTTAACCGACGATCATCGTGACTATATCAAGACTCTGCCGCTGCGTATCGTCCTCGATGGATTGCTCTTCGTGCATGCATCCCCGTTCGAACCGGAAGAATGGCACTATATCATCACACAGGCCGATGCGCAGCTGCAGTTTGCGTATTTTCAGGAGCCGGTCTGCTTCGTCGGACATTCGCATGTGGCAGGTCTCTTCTGCGAAGATCTCTGGATGCGCGAGGTGGTCAAGGGGGAAAAATTCATCGTGAATGTCGGAAGCATCGGCCAGCCGCGCGATAACGACTGGCGTTCCAGTTTCGGCATCTTTGACACATCAACCTGGACCTATGAAAACCCGCGCGTCGAATATGACGCGAAAACCGCATCCTCCAAAATTCTCCAGGCCGGACTTCCCAAGCCCCTCGCCCAGCGCATCCTCGTCGGCCGCTGACCCTTAAAAAAAATCCCTGCCGGCGTCATACGACACGGGCAGGGATTGACCAAACTCCCGGACTCTTACCGTACCGTGATGTACGGCGAACCCCAGAATTCGTTTGCAAACGGAGCGGAATTGTCATAAATCGAACCGTGCGACATCACGTCCACGATAAGATTGAAACGTTCCGCCAGAATTCCCCACGCCGGGAAATGCGTGGTAATCGTTCTCGCATACACGCGTGTATAACTACCCGCACCGCCGGTAACGGATACGAGCGGCATCCGCAGACGGCCAAAATCCGGATGCAGGCGATTTCCGGCAATGTCATGCCGCAGGTTTACGATCTCATTCGAGGTATCCGAACTGGAGACGGTGACACGCACGGTAATGGAATCATTCGCCACAAATTCCGGTATGCAGCCGTGGAATAAGCCGAGACGGAACCAGGAATTCAGAGGATCCGTGAATGTCGTGTCGTAACCACGGTGCGTATCGGAAACTTCAATCGAAGTGATGGAGAACTGCTTACCGCTGTCGGTTGTGCCTTCCACCATCGTCACCGCAACAGGAACCCAGTTGTGTAACGGGTTGTCGGTATGTGCGATTCTCTTGAACAGAACTTTCCGGTTCACATCCATCGTGAACGGCTTGTTGATGATACTGTCGACATACGTGGTATCCGGCGTGTGGACGCCGAGTCCAACCCTGAAGACTCCGGTAATGGTTTTGGTGATGGTCACCAGCGCCAGAGTATCGCCCGTGATCTGAACATCATACTGGCGGGAAATACCGGTCACATGACGACCCCATCGTATGGGATAAATGGAATCTCCCGTCACCGAGGTCGTGCTCATTGCGTAATCGGGAGTCGTTCCTGACGCCGAAGAATATTCATCGGCATGCATTCCGCCATCATCGATCGTCGCCTCATCCGAAGTGGAAAAAGCGGACACCGAATCGACTGTTGAAACGGCCTGCGTCAGTGCCGCCTGGTCGGTGGTCGGACCGGTACTTACCGGTGCCATCGAGGAATTGTTCGTGCATCCCGTTATGGCGAACACCGTGCCCGCCACGAGCAGCACGACTAGTGCAAATCGTCCTATCATAGCATCTCTCCTTTCAAGAGTATCAGACATGAATTCCATTCGGATCATCGACAACCATGATTGATTCCTTCCGTAATAAGACAAACGATAAAAAACGAGGTTTAATTCCGCAAGGCAGGTATTTCGGCGGGGTGATGCAGATCAAAGATTAAGAAAAACTCAGAATTATCTTTGTGTCAGGCCGTGGGGAACGAGCCATTGTTCGGGATCCTGTTTCTCCCGGTCTTTGTAGATTTCGAAATGGAGCATCTGTCCGGAAAGCGATTCGCCGCTCTTGCCGATCTGGCGTCCTTCGCTGATCTTATCACCTTCCGCAACGGATATTTCTGAAAGATGCGCATAAACGGTGCGGAATCCGTTCTTGTGGTTGAGGATAATGAGATTGCCGAACGAAGGAAGCCAGTAGATTTTTGATACTTCCCCGTCCGCCACCGCCAGAACGGGAGTACCCGATGGAACGCTGATATCGATGCCCGTATTTTCGGTAACGGTGTGAAGTGTGGGGTGTTCCTGATTTCCGAAACGCGAGATCAATCTCCCGGAAGCGACTGGCCATCGCAGGTGTCCGCGCTTCGCCTCGAATGCTCCGGGCGCGGTAGACGGGGGAGCCGTGGCGTGTTCTCTTGCAAGTTTCTCTTCGCGTTCCTTTTTCAGGCGATCGTCTTCAATCAGTTTTGCAATGAGCTGCTGCAGATCTTTTGCTGCCTGCGTTTTCCGGTCGATTTCCTGCTTGAAACTCTTCTTGTCCCGGCGGATCTCGGCAAGGAGGTTCTTTCGCTTCTTCATCTTCTGTGCAAGCTTGCTTTCTTCCTTCTGCTTGTCCTTGATCAGATCACGCTGCTCGCTGAGCTGTTTCTGCAGTGTGGTATTTTGTACTTCCAGCGCCGCACGCTGTGAGTCGATGGTATCGAGATCCTTCTTGCGCTGAGCCGAGAACCGTCGCAGATATTCCGTCCTGATGAGAGTCTGGTTGAGTGATTTCGAGGACAGGAGCAGTTCCAAATCGTCGACCTCGCCGTGTCGGTAGACCGTCGATACGTAATTGGCGTAATGATTCTTCAGGAAGGAAAGCTGATTGGTGAGCTGATCGATTGTCCCGCGGGTGCTGTCGATATCATGCTGGAGTGCGGTTTCCTGATCGTGAAGCTTCGAAATGAGCTTGCGCAGAAGATTTGTCTGACGGTCGTACGCATCGAGAAGGTCGAGCGTCGCATGTTCCTTCTTTTCCTTCTCCTTGATGCGTTTCTCGAATGAATCAATCTCGTCGCGCAGTTTCTGGAGCTGTTCCTGTTTCTTCTTGATCTCATCATCGCCGGCAGCGGAAAATTCCCGAACAAAGAGAAGAGCGCAGAGACACAGGAATATGAAACGCGCGCAGATCATTGGCGATCGATGACCTCCGCCTGTTTCGGAACAGTAAAGGAACAGACGACGGGTGTGTTAAGAGCAAGATCGTCGTAGGCAATGGTTACCGCCCGACGCTCCTTCGGAAAGATCACGCGCACAAGCTTCGGCATTTCAACCCCGTCAATCTCTTCCGTGTTTGATGCTATTCCTGTGACTGTCGGCTTCCCCGCGGAATCCAGCAAGCGGTAACTCTCAACGACAAATTCATCTCCGTCGATGTGATATTCGCGGGTTCCGCGTTCCGTACGAAAACGTATGACATACGAATCATTCTCAACTGATTCCCCTTCCAGCGAGTCGGTGGCGCGCGGAGCGGCGAACTCCCCGGTGAAGGACCGGAGAATCTCGTCGAATTCCATGTGCAGCCGAAAAAGGGAATTGAGCGTCTGCCCGTCGGGCCTCCCGATGAGCGCGGTGTTCTCCATCCTGTTATAAAAGAGAAAACGGTTGCGGGAAAGCATGAGTGTCCCCACGTGAAAACCGAACGGGCCATGAAGATCCACGAGGAGGGAATCGGGTTTCTTGAGAGACAGATCGAATGAGCCACTTGCGGAACCGTCGGGACTTTCAATGGTAATCGAGCCGTTTCCCTGAAGTGACGACACAGCCGATCCGCGGGCGTAGACCCGGCTCATCACATCGGCGGCGGAAAGCGTTCGCTCCCTGACAACCTTTGCGGACGGTGCGCATCCTCCGACAATCAACAGAGCGATGAACATCGTCCTGGACAACTTCACAAACTTCCCCGCTCGATTTTCTGTTTCAACTCTTCGTTTGACGTATCGAACTGCAGTGCTTTCTGCCAGTATTCCATTGCTTTGTCCTTATCGGAAAGCTTGAAATACACATCACCGAGATGCTCGTGAATCACCGGGCTCTTGCTCCCAAGATCGATCGCTTTCTTGATCCACTTTTCCGCCTCGGTGTAATTTCCCATCCGGAAATAAATCCATCCATACGTGTCAAGATACGATTGATTCTCGGGCTCCTGGGACACTGCCTCTTTCGACATCTTCAGCGCACGGTCGAGCTGCAGGCCGCGGTCCGCAAGACTGTACCCGTAATTATTGAGAAGAAGATGATTTTTGGGATCGATTTGCAGTGCGCGCTCATAGATCGAATCGGATTCATCGGGCCGTTTGAGCTCGTCATAGACGAGAGCGAGCGTGCTGAGTGCATCAACACTCTTCCCGTTGAGTTCAACTGCTTTTTCGAGCACCGCAGCAGCGCTGATATCATCATGCTTCCGCTGATACGATATTCCCAACAGGAAATAGACGCGGAATTCATCCGGCACGTAGGACTTTGCCTCCGTGAGGATTGCAATGGATTTATCAAAATCATTCCGGTCATAATAGACCGATGCAACCCCCACCCATCCGTCAGGGCTCGACGGCTGCAGCTCCTTCACCTTCGTCCAATTGATCAGAGCGGTGGAATCATCTTTCATAATATTATCGATCGCACCGAGAAACCAGTACGGTCTCCAATCATCGGGATGTTCGTTCCGGATTCTCGTAAAGAGCTTCAGTGCATACGGCACAACGGCGGAATCTTTCTGTATGAATTGCGTGAAAATTTGCCCAAAGCGCAGCTGATCATCCACGGAGAGAGTATCTTTCCGCAAAATCAGATCGAGCTGTTCCGCCGCATGGTCATAGTCCTGTTTGGTAAGATAAGCATGCGCAATGGATGCACGCAGTTCGAGATTTTCCGGCTTTCGTTCCGCAAGCTCTGAATAGATCTTGAGCGCCGTATCGACGCTGTCACGCCGAACGAACAGGTCGCCGAGCATTTTCTTGATCTCGAAGTTGCCGGGATCCAGCGAGAGCATTCCCTCCACGGCTTCCGTCGCCTTGTCGAGCTTCCCGGTCACATCATAGATCTGTGCCATCTGAAAATACGTGTCGGAATTCGGGCCGAACCTGTCGATGACCTCGGAATACAGTTTCAGTGCATCTTCCGGGTTTCGGAGCTGAACCAGCCGGCCCAGATTGAGCCACCCCTGTTCATACGACGAGTCGACGTGCACGACCTCCTTGTACTGGGCAACAGCGCTATCCAGATTTTCAGCATTGACATAAATCTGTCCGAGCGTTTCATGATAGGAGCGGTTCGCCGGGTCATGCTGTACGGCCTTTTCGCCGTTCTCGATCGCTTCCTGATTGTCGCCGAGGACCGCGTAGTCCTTCGCCATGGCATGGTAAATTGCCGCATCCTGCTTCAATCTGATGGCTTTTTGGTACTCCAGAATGGCCTTGGCGTAGTCTCCCTTCTGATCATAGAGCGAGCCCTGGAGGTAGAAGCTCAACGACGCCTGCTCGTCCTCGGGAGGAGTTACGGCTGCCGCGGTTTTTTCCGAACTCGAACATCCGGTCAACGCCCCGGCGCCGAGAAGACCCAGCACGAACACGATCGGTACGATAGTATCTCTCACGATGCATCCTTTCATACGAAAAATATATTAATTTCAACCGCGAATAACAAACCCGGCTTGACTTTCAGACTCAATTTCTCTACATTGGCGCAGTTTTCCTATCCATTGCCATCAAACATTTCCGACAGAGAGATCGACATGAATAAGAGACTTGCGGCGGTTGGATCGACGGCTGCAATCGTCATTCTTTTCCTTCTTGGGAGTTGTCATGGGTCGGATGAATCTTCAAAAGAGCAGTCAGAGAATCCCCCGCCCGCTCTTCAACCCAGCGCGACCGAAGTGATGCAGAAAGAAATGGCCGCGCTCAGAACCACCAACGATTCGCTTTCACGTGCACTCGCAGCCCTGCAGCAGGAGAACCGCACGCTTGCCGCGCACAATGCCGAGCTCGAGTCGCAGCTCAGTCAGCTCAAGGATAAAATCGGCGCAGCGCCGCAATCGCCCCCGCCGGTCGTACCCGCTCCGGCACCGGTCTATTCCAATGTTCATGAAGGATATCAACACGCTCTTGAGCTCTTCCGTTCCAGGCACTATGCGGATGCTGCCGCACTCTTCCAGCAGGTCCTGGATAACGGGATCCCCCTTTCACTCCAGGACAACTGCACGTACTGGATCGGGGAATGTGAATACGGACAGAAGGAGTTCGCAAAAGCTATCGATCAGTTTCAGAAGGTCTTTTCCTACAAGATTTCCGAAAAGAAGGATGATTCCCAAATCATGATCGGCAACTCGTATCTTGCACTCGGGGATAAGGAAAAGGCAAAAGACTCGTACGAACAGCTGCTCAAGGTCTTTCCCGCAAGTCCGTTCATAAAACTGGTGAAGGGAAAACTGAGCCGGATCTGATTCCGTAAAAATTTCTACCGCTGTTCTAATTTTGGGTTTTGAGGGATGAATGTGACCGTTTGAGGCGGAAGTTCTCGGGTACCCAGACGGATGCCCTTCAGCACAACCGATAGCCGCTCACCTGCAATTTTCAGCCAGTCGTTTTTCCCTGAAAGATCTCTTCCGATAAGCTTGATCGAATCCGACTCGTGCGGTTTGATCTGTATGATCGGAAGCGGGAGAAATTTATCGTTATACTGATACGCCACATTGGATGAAGTGACGCGTGCTGCACCGAGATCGAGCGAGAGAGTGTCGTTGCTCAGGTTGAGCAAAGTGATATCAATTTCTGATGCCACTCCGCCATCCATCCTGTATCGGGCATGGAACAGATACTCCACATTTTCCTCCCGGATGGAATACTGCTCACAGTTGCATTCGTTGGTAATTGCCCGATAGGGATAATATGTGGGAGCGCAGCCAGAGGAGAAAACGAGGAGCACAAGAGCCGTGGCAATTAGCGCACCAGCACGAAGCGAAACAGGAAAATACCGGGAAGAACGGTTGCAGCGGGATTGATCACCGGGCACAAGCGCATTTCCCACTAACGGTTCACAACTCTGGCAGAGGAAATTCCCCGTTCTTTCCTGCCGCTCTCAAATCCGGGCTTGATCTTGTTGTAGATGATATCGATACGCTTCTTGTACGGGATGAACGCGCTCTTCATCGCATTGATGGTGAGCTTCTCGAGATCATTGAGCGTGAGCTTGAATGCATCATGCGCGAGTTTCAGCTCCTTCGTCATGGTAGTGTTGCTCATGAGCCGGTCGTCGGTGTTGAGCGTAACGCGAAAACGATACCGGAAGAGAAGTCCGAACGGATGCTCTTCGACACTCTTCACTGCCCCCGTATCGACGTTGCTGGTAAGGCAAATTTCGAGCGGGATTCTTTTGTCGAGGACGTATTGTGCGAGATACCCCATGCTCACGACTTCCGTCGGGTCGTCGTTGGAGACTTTGATATCTTCGACGAGGCGCGTTGCGTGGCCGATCCGGTGAGCGCCGCACCATTGGATTGCCTGCCAAATTGATTCCTTGCCGAATGCTTCGCCCGCGTGAATGGTGATATTGAAATTTTCGCGCTGGATATAATGGAACGCATCCACATGTTTCTTGGGCGGGTAGCCGCCTTCTTCACCGGCGAGATCGAATCCCACCACCCCGCGCTCGCGGAAATCCACTGCGAGCTCCGCCATCTCCTGTGAGAGCTTCATGTTCCTCATCGCACAGATGATGAGTCCGTATTCCACGCCGAAATCCTTTCTTCCGCGGTCGAGGCCCTTCAGCACCGACGCCACAATCTCTTCCCAGTGAAGACCTTTTTCAGTATGAAAGACCGGTGCAAATCGGGTCTCAACGTAGACAACTCCGTCGTTGTACATGTCTTCCATCATCTCGTACGCGACACGTTCAAGGGCTTCTTCGGTCTGCATGACGCCGCAGGTGTGTGCAAAACCTTCAAGATAGAGTGGTAAGCTCCCGCGTTTTGCCCCGCGCTGGAACCATTGATTGAGCTCTCCGGCATCTGTCGTCGGGAGCTTGTTGTAGCCGATATCCTTTGCAAGGTCGATGACGGTCTGCGCGCGAAGCCCCCCGTCGAGATGATCGTGGAGGAGAGTCTTGGGTAGTGTTCGGATGAACTTCTCAGTCAGCTTCATAGGATTAGAGAGAAAGTCAAAAGTAAAAATTCAAAAGTCAAAAACGTACTGACGGCCGCGTCCTATTGTAACGGGCCGACCTCATCCTCGACTGCGCGGAGTATTTCACCGCTCTTCAGCAGGCGAAGGAGTATTTGAATATCATCATGCAGAATGCGGTCACCCTGGAGGTGAGAGCAGTGCTTGCGGATTGCCGTATGTGCAGCTTTCGCTCCGACGCCCGGTACCATCGGTCGCTTCGACGAAGGATTCATCCGCGAGAAATCGATCCCCTGTGCAGCAACCATGAACTCGATAGCGATGACCGTTTGAACATTGTGCAGGATCTGCCAGACCTTGTGCGCGCTGATCGAGCCCATGCTGTTGTGATCTTCCTGATTCGCGGAGGTCGGGATTGAATCGACGCTGGCGGGATGCGACAGGACCTTGTTCTCCGAGACGAGAGATGCCGCGGTGTACTGTGCAATCATCATGCCCGAGTTGAGCCCGCCGTTCTCCGTCAGAAATCTCGGCAGCCCGCTCAGCGCACCGTTGATCATCCTGTCGATGCGGCGCTCGGATATGTTCGCAAACTCCGAAAGCGCGATCGCCAGGAAATCGAGCGCCAGTGCTACCGGCTGACCGTGGAAATTGCCGCCTTCGAGATGTGTCTTGGCTTCAGAAAAGATGAGCGGATTATCCGTCGCAGAATTGATCTCAGTGGAGATCACGCTGTAAATATAATCGATTGCGTCCCGGGATGCTCCGTGAACCTGCGGAATGCACCGGATCGAATATGCATCCTGGACACGCGCATCACCGCGGCGGTGTGATTCGCGGATCTCGCTTTTTTTCAAGAGAATCCGCATGTTCTTCGCACAGGCAATCTGACCGTTATGCGGACGGGCATACTGTATGCGCGGGTCGAATGCCGTGTCGCTCCCCTTCAGCGCTTCGACGCTCATCGCAGCGGCAATGTCGACGAGCTTGCACAATTGCACAGCTTCAAAGACCGCTAGCGCACCAATAGCTGTCATCATCTGCGTGCCGTTGACGAGTGCGAGACCTTCTTTGGCAGCGAGACGGAGCGGCTGAAGTCCGATACGTTTGAGCGCAATGCTGGCGTCCATCACAGAACCATTGTAGAGGACACTTCCTTTTCCGAGAAGTGTGAGGACGAGATGAGCGAGCGGCGCGAGATCGCCGCTGGAGCCGACAGATCCGCGCGACGGGACGATCGGGATGATACCTGCGTTATAGACCGATCTGAGAAACTCGAGAGTCTCAATGCGGATCCCCGAATTCCCCTTGAGAAGAGCGTTCAATCGAAGTATCATCATGGCACGGACGACCTGGTGCGGAAGCGGCTCACCGGCACCTGCGGCATGACTGACGATAAGATTTTCCTGGAGCTGCTCGAGATGTGCGTTGTCGATCTTGACGTTGCTGAACTCGCCGAATCCGGTTGTGACGCCATAGACGGTCTCGCCGCGGCGGATCCAATCCTCGACGACACGCCGCGACCTGTTTACCCGTTTGACGGCTCCGGAAGAGAACGTAAGAGTTGATTGTCCGACCGCAGCATGGTAGAGGGATTCGATTGAGAGTGAATTGCCGTCGAGCTGCAGCTTTTTCATGGGGGTTGTTCGGGGAAAATTACGTTGAATGTACGAAGAACGGGGGTGAAATGCAATGAACGAAAAAACGGACGCTTATTCCGGCTGCTTTGGTGCCATCGATGCTTACCAACACCACTGAAGGTGTGGTCAGTCAACGATATTCCTGATCTCACTGTCTACAATGTAATCACAGGAGCAACACGTATGATACGCCTACTACTCTTACTTTTCATGAGCACCGCATTGCAACTTCCCGCCCAGGTACCTTTTGGTCATTATGCTGGAGCCGTATCGCGAGACGGATCCGTTCAGCTTGTCAGCGTCGATCTCGACACCGTCGGCGGAAAGCTCGCTGGAACGCTCGATATTCCGGAATTGATGGATTATGAGATACCGATACCTCCCGCCACATGGAGACACGATACACTTGTGCTCTGGGTGAATTATGGTAATTTTTTCTGCAGATACTTTCCATCCACCGACGAAATTACGGGCATCAGCGAGGGATGGCAACCGAAAATCCGCCTGCATCTCAAGAAGGCGGATCGTCAACTTCCGCACTTCAGGCGGGAAGAAATCACATTCCGAAACAAGGATGTGCGCCTTGGCGGGGTCCTGTTCATCCCATTGGCGAAACCAGCTCCTCCTTTCGCGGTGCTCATTCATGGATCGGGTGAAGTGGACAGAAATTCCGACTATTATCATTCTCTTGGATACGCGCTCGCCGAGAAAGGAATCGGAGTGCTGTTGTATGACAAGCGCGGGTGTGGAAAATCCGGTGGTGACTGGAAGACCGCCACGATGCAGGACTTCGCGAATGACGCCGTCGCTGCTTTGGAGTTTCTGAAGCACGAGAGCAACGCGCAGTTTTCTTCCGTGGGATTTCTGGGAACGAGTCAGGGTGGTTGGATAACAGCCATTGCTGCAAACAGATGCAGCGACTGTGATTTTGCGATCCTGAATGTCGGGCCGTCGGTTTCAGTCTTCCATCAGGATGTTGACCGCGTGAGATATTCCATGCTGGGCGATGGTCTGCCGGAAAGTTCGATCGATTCTGCGGTTGAGTATTCGAAGCTTTATTTCCGATACGCCACAACGACAGCGCGGCAGGACTGGGAAACATTACGGAAAGAAGCCGATCGGCTAAGCGGGAGAAGCTGGATCGGTTACGTTAACGTTCCTCCGAATGATTCTGATTTTGTCTGGTGGAGAAACAACGACTATGATCCGGCGGGGGACCTGAGCAAAATGCGCTGTCCGGTGCTGAGCATATTCGGAGAGAAAGATGTTCTTGTCCCTCCTGCTGAGAACGAAACGAGAATGGATTCGCTTCTTCATCTTTCGGGAACTCCATACACGATCAAAGTAATCCGTAGTGTCGGGCACGATGAACTGACGTTTCAGGGATTGAACGGCTCCGGATGGCAATGGCCCGCAGTCTACTGGCAATGGCGGAAGAGGCCGCGGGAAATCGTAGATACGATGGTTGGATGGATTGCTCGTCTTCGCAGAGGAGAATAATGTAATTACTTGATGAGCACCATCTTTCCTGTTTGAACAAGATCGCCGGCGATGATCCTGCAAGAATAGACACCGCTCGAGAATCTGGACGCGTTCCATGGAGCCGCGTAAGTCCCCGGCTCCCCCTGTTCATCATCGAGCGTTTCTGTTAATTCTCCCGGAACATTAGCGTCATACAAACGTACGAGGCGCCGGCGTGGACTGACATTCCCCGATCAGGCGGCTTTGTGAAGCACTTATCGGTCGGGGGATTCCCGAACACTCATACCGGCATCCGTTGCGCACTTGATCTACATTCGTCTTAACGGCCTGAGTATATCTTCGGCAAATCTGGATGGCCGATGTCGGGAGGGTTTGGGCAGTTGCCCAGGATACGACATGCCCCACCCCTGGTCGTTCACTCTTCCGCGAACCATTACAACGCCGGAACCAGAGTCCAGGAGTACGTCCTTTATAGTCGATGGGCCTTTTGCCTGCCAGAATTGCTCATTTATGACTTCTGATTGTCCCCCTGCGGATATCGTCCCTTTTGAATTGAACCAGAGACAAGCATTGAAAATTCCACAAGGGACAGATATGCTTACGGTATCCTGCAGGGATTGTTCATACTTCAGGGTAAAATTATAACCCTGATAAAAGAACGTGGTGGAAAGAACGTATGTTTTGCCGAAGACCAAAGTACTGGGAAGTGAAGGTAGCGGTTTGTCAAAGAGTATTAAAGATCCGCCTTGAGGCACGTACCCGGCATAACCGGCAGAGCTATAAAAATACTCGTTCCCATCGCTGGTGTAGGTTGTGTTATACTTGATCCCATTAATTGTCACCGTCTCACCAAATTCTTCCCAGGAACTATCGGACCATACCTTGTAATAGGAGTTATCGATCGTGAAACCATAGCCAGTCATCTTCATCGTCTTCGGACCAGGAGGAGATGGGGAGACTGGTGATTCGTCGTTGTGGCAGGAAATTACCGCTATGGAGAGCATGAGAACATACAGAGCTATCGGGATTTTCATTTGCATTCCTCCTAGGCCGTGTGCATTTCCTCCCGAGATGGATGCATTGAATTTTCGGATTTCCTGGTTGAAGTTCATCTTATCGATTATTAGAAGACGACGAACTTTTTCCGAGTTCTCCATTTATGTCAGTGCATGTGCATCGCATGCAGCGGGAATACGCACGAATGTGAGTTGTATTCAGGATCAATAAGTTCGAGAATTCATCATTTCAGCAGCACCATCTTTCTTGTTTGAACAAAATTGCCGGCGCTCAGCCTGCAGAAATAGACGCCGCTAGTCGCACCGGCGGAATTCCACCTCACCTCTTTGTATCCCGCGGTTTGAATGCCGTCGAGAAGAGTTGCCACAACCTGGCCGAGCATATTGAATACCTGAATATTCACTCTGCTCGCCACCGGCAGCTGGTACCGGATCACCGTCGTCGGATTGAAGGGATTTGGAAAGGGCGAATCAAGCGCATATTCTTTCGGCATCGTTGTCTGCACAGACGGCATTGCATCCGGAGGCGGAGGTGGGCCGTCTGCCATCGTCTCCGAAACCCTTATGGTGTTCTTCGCAAGGAACGAAGATCCTCGTTTCAGGATGAGCTTGGCTGGCTGATCGGCCTTCACCCAGTATCCCCGGCTCGGGAAAAGCGTATCGCTCATATAGTACGTATGGTCATACCCGAAGAATTTGCTCGTTGTAATTGCGGGCGGGATGCTTGCAATGGCCGATATAGCCACCGGCACGGAGATCGACCCTATCATATTCCAGCCTTCCTGGACTTCGATAGTATCGTTGAAGAGAGAATCACCCTCAAATCCCATCTCCCACGGCTGACTCAGTTTCACCCAGTAAGCGGTTCCACCCTGGAGCGAGTCTGCAACTTTGTATCCACCATGATAAAGAAACGCGCTCGAGGTTGATTGCGGAAACAAGAAGGCTATGGTTCGGTACTTCGGGTTAACAGGAATGGAAATGAGATTCCAGCCAGCGTATCCCACAACCGTTAAGGGGTCATACATTGATTGAAAAACCCCCCTTCTGTACCAGGCCGAGAAGCCACCATCCGCATCGACTTTCTCCCAAGTCACGTGCACGGCCGTTCGGGATATCCCGAGCGAACAATTCGCCCCATAATCGGATACACGGTACACCGAAGACCATGTCGTTCCCCTATCGGTGCTCACGCGAACCTTCACAGCCCCGTTTGGGTATTCATCAGCTATCCATCCAATCACGATCACATTTCCCTTGACTGCTGTCCACACTGCATATCCGTTAGGTTCGTCGTCCATTCGGATCTCAGGGTGAAATGTCCTACCATTATCTGTACTCCAGCGAGCGATCACACTGCAACCGACAGGCGTCTCACAGCCATATTTCTCGTCCTTCCAAGCAATGGCCACGACACTTGAATCTCCTTGGTTATCGGCAGACATATATGGCTCGAGTGCATAGGAATAATTCACTGTTGAAATCGGGACTGAGTCTCCCCACGTTACCCCGAAATCTGTGCTCTGCCAGTATGTGATCACAAACTCGGCCCAGTACCCAGCGGAATCATATCCTGTTTGAGCGCACCGGTGTAAAATGCCGTTGGTGAGAGCCACCGAGGGATCTGAAGTCGCAAAGTACCAATTTCCAACTGGTCCTTTCCAGTGGTTTCCCGCATCTGTCGATAGCTCGATATTATAGCCGTCGGTCATGAGTGCAAGTGTATCCCCGTCTGCTCCAAATGCATTTGGCCATTCGTGTACAATGAGCGGCGGAGAGTTTGATGGGGACCAAGTGTTTCCCCCGTCCGTACTCGAAACATAGTGACTAGCAAAATATCCCTCTGGCGGAGCAGAGAGATAAAATCCAAAAAGTTTATCGCCTGAGGCCACCAGCCACGGCAATTGCACGATTCCCACATTGTCATTTACGATGAGGCGTAAGGGGTCGAAGGCATGGCCATTATCAGTCGATTTCAAAAACGGAAAGGATAGGGGACTCGCACCCCAGGTTAGGTACACCGCATCTTTGTGTGTCACGACAATCGGGCCTCCAGCATGAAATAATGTATCAGGTGAAATTTGCACTTGCGGCATCCAGACGATGCCGTCGTGAATGTCTTGCGACAAAGCGCAGGCAGGAAGCAAATACAGAAGGAGACACAACTGAGAGAAGTTAGCGACTCGCATAATCCGCATCCGGTCAATGTGAATTCCAATGGTGGAATTCCGATTACCACAAGAACGGATGAGAATAAGGTGTACTCAGGCCCCTTCCCAGGACATGACATCAATAATATAAGAAAATGCTCTGCCATTTTCTTCTGTCTTTCTCATGACCTTATTGGTCGGGATAACAGGCACCGCGGGGTTTTCTCATCAAAAATTAATCGAAAATAAGCGAATTCCTTCAAATCCACGCCGAATCTGTACAATATTCGGGGATCCGTTCCAAATCACATCCCGCATTGACTCTGCCTCCGATTTTGTCTAAAATATTCGCCAAATAGAATATGAAAAAGCCAAAAACACCCGTACCGCGTGTTCTGGTGGTAGACGATGAAAAGATGTTCCGCACCGTTACCGTTCAGGCATGCAAAGAAGAGGGCTTCCAGGTTGCGGAAGCTTCCAGCGGCAAAGAGGCAATCGACCGCTGCCGCGAACGTTCGTTCGATATCGTCCTGCTCGATGTGCGCATGAACGACCTCGACGGACTTGAAACGCTCAAGATCCTGCGTGAACAGTCACCGTCCACCGAATATCTTATCGTTACCGGTCATGCTGAAGTCGGCCTGGCTCTCCAGGCACTCAAATCGGGGATACGCGAGTTCATTACCAAGCCGATCGGAACGGAAGAGCTTGTCCAGCGCATCAAGTCGGTCTGGCGTGCACGCCTTGCCGAGAAGCGCCTCAAAGAAATGCAGATAAAATTCAACACACAGATATTCAACGATCTTCTCACACAGCTCGGCTCCGTGAGAACTGCTCTCCAGAGTATTAACGGGAACGGAAAGTCGGGCGAGTCTCAGAAAGGTCTCCTGGCAAATGTCAGCGAGACCCTCGGCACCATGGAAGCGCGGCTCAACAACATGATCGACATGACGATGTACGAAGCCGATGGCGTCGAGATCGAACGGATCCCGACGAACCTCGACGAACTCGTACCGGCAGTGTGCGCACAGTTCAAATCACGGTGCAACGCCAGGAAGATCAAGATGACCGTGAATGTAGCGCCGGGGATCTCCACGATTGAGATGGATCCGATCAAGATCGAGCGCGTCCTCAAGCACCTCATCGAAAATGCCATGGCCCACACGCCCAAGCAGGGTTCGATCGATGTCCGTGTTTCGCCGGTCTCCATGCCGTCCGACGGCAACAGCAAAGAGTTCGTGGAAGTCGCCATTACCGATTCGGGCGCACCGATTCCGAGAAGTGAGCTTCTCCTAGCCTTCGACAAGTACAAGGACGTGCTGACCGAAAAGACCCCAAGTGCGTCGGCGGATGCTCTTCGGCTGCCGATCTGCAAGAGCATCATCGAAGCGCACCGCGGAACGATCTCTGCAAACTCGGAAGAGGGCAAAGGAAGCACGTTCGCCTTCAGTATTCCGGTCCAGTAATTTCTTCCCCCGGCGATCTCTCGTCTCCCGACGGGTCGGTTCCCCGTTTCCGCTCTTTTGTATGCGCATCGGTCCGAAGGCATCATCTGAAGCAGATTTGATACTCTCCTTCCGATTCGGTATCTTGACCTCCTAATCCGTCCCCCTTTTTGTATAATTTTCTGGAGTCAACCATGAACAGAGCCATGATGGCTGTTCTGGCAGCATCAATAGTGTTCTTTTCTCTGATCCAGCTCAACTGCACAAGCAATAGCAGCAACAGCAATCCGGTGAACACCTCAACACCCATAACAGCGAACCTTCTTCCGCTCGTTGCGGGACACAGCTACACCTATTCCGGATACCTCGTCGATACAAATACGGTGAAGGATTCCGTTCCCGGAATTCCACGGAGTGCCTTCAGCGCGACCTGGACGCTTGAACCGGGACTCAATAACACCTGGCTCTTTCTCGATTCCACGACCATTCTTGATTCGACAAGAGTGAAAATTCTCGCCATCAGGAAAGATTCCGCTACCGGGGATTTTGCATTCCTCCAAACGCTCGGACCTTTTTATCGTGCAGTTCATGCAAACTACACCGACACGGCGCTCTGGGTTACCGTGGCACGCCCGAGTTTGGGCATGAACACCGTCTGGAAAACATTCGACACGACAATCAAGGGCACGATCAATGGTATTGCCGCTTCGATACAGCTGCAGATTTTCGGGGTCATCGAGGCGCACGAGACGATTACCGACAGCTCCTCCTCACATAATCAATTCGATACTTACCGCATCCGGACATACCGGACAATTACTGTAGGACCAATTTCGATTTCGACGACGACGGCGTATCTGTGGCTTGCCGCGGATGTCGGACCCGTGCAGATTGATATTGCCGGCGATCCGGAGAATTACGGTTTCTACGGAGTTCTCGCAAATAAGAATTTTTAGGAACATTATCCCGGTTGTTACCGGGCCCTTTTCTTCCATGAGTACAGTTCAGGCAAAGCTCGCGGCAATCTGTGGGCTCTTGATCATTCCCGCCCTCCTCCTTGCGTCAAAGGGCGGAACGATCGAGGGAACTGTCATTGACCGCGCCACCGGCGATCTCCTCCCGTACGTGAATGTGATGATCCATGGGTCAACGATGGGCGCCGCGACAGATGGGAAAGGAAAATTCACCATCCCGAATGTTCCCGAAGGAGAATACACCGTCAGCGCGTCCCTTATCGGACACGTGACAAAGGACGTCAACCATGTCGTCGTGAAGCAGGACGAGAAATCGTCACTCACGATCTATCTCGACGACGAATCGGTGCGGCTCGGCGAAATGACCGTCTACGGAGCTTCCCTGAGACAAGAGCACATCACGGAAGCGCCCGCAGCCGTCACGGTACTCGAACAGGCGGATTTGCAGCTGAGCGGTGTATCCGGGCAGCTGCCAAAGCTTCTCGAAACGGAACCCGGAGTCGATATCGCGCAAAACGGTCTGTACGATTTCAACATCAACATGCGCGGGTTCAACAGCTCGCTCACGCGGCGGCTTCTTGTCCTACTTGATGGGAGAGATTTGTCCATCGTTTTTCTCGGTGCACAGGAATGGAACGGGCTTTCTGTCCCGGTAGAGGATCTCGGAAAGATGGAGGTCGTACGCGGACCGGGCTCCGCGTTATACGGGGCAAATGCCTTCAACGGTGTTATCAACATAACAACACCATCGCCACGCCAAATCCTTGGAACGAAGGTCTCCCTGGCCGGCGGTGATTTCAACTCTCTGCGCGGTGACGTGCGGTACGCCGGGATGGACGGACCGTGGAGTTACAAGATCAACGTCGGCAGGTTCCAGGGTGATACCTGGAGCCAGTCACGCACAACCTCTCTCGAGTATGCCGGCCTCACCGGGCTCAACAAGGAGGTCGTTCCCGTCAACGACGGAAAGATCGGGACGTCGTACGGCTCTGCGAGAGTCGACTACGACGTCAGCGACAGCTCCACTGCAACGGTCGAAGGCGGAATGAGCCAGGTGGAAAACGAAATCTATATCACCGGGATCGGAAGGATCCAGGTGCAGCGGGCGATCAAGCCGTGGGGCAGAATGAGCTACACCGATCAGCATTTCAACGCGCAGGTCTGGGCGAGCGGGAGAAATTCGCTGGACCCGCAAATCTCCCTCGCCACGGGGCTTCCGCTGTTTGAAAAGTCCCTGAGCACGCAGGGCGACATGCAATATCATTTCACAGAGCTTGAGAACCGTCTTTCACTGATCGGAGGACTGTCATACCGGTATCAGACGATTAATACAAAAGGATCCCTCATGCTCGACACCCACAACGACAACATGTCGGGCATCTATGGTCAGGCGGAGTACACGCTTCCCTTCCGGCTCAAAGCTGACGCCGCGGTCAGGTGGGACAGAAGTTCGCTGCAGCCGGACGAAGTCTCCCCAAAAGGCGCTCTCGTCTGGACTCCTCTCCCCGATCAGAGCTTCCGCATCACGTACAACAAGGCGTACCAGTCGCCGAATTATTCCGAGCTCTTTCTCCATGTCCGGGATCCCATCACCCACTTTTCGTACTTCGGGAATGACAACCTCGTCTCTGAAAATATCGACGGATACGAATTCGGCTACAAGGGGATCTTCCAGAATTCCATTTTCCTGACATTCGATGCCTACTATAATCAGCTCCGGGATTTCATTACCGATCTTTCACAGGGTGTCAATCCGCAATACACCACAACCGACAGTGTCATCCTTTCGTACGGAAACGCCGGGAAGGTTACCGAAGCAGGGTTCGAAGTAGCCGCGAACTATTATCTTTCCGATGAGTGGATGCTGAGCGCAAATTACGCGCTCTTCAATTTCACGATCCAGGAACAGAATGAAAAAGATCCCATCCTTCCCAACGCGCCGCAGTTCAAAATCAACGGCGGAATCACGTACCGCAGCAGGAATGGATACGACGTCAACGTAAACGTGAAATACGTACCCTCCTTCGACTGGTCGGCAGGGATTTATGCGGGACCGATACTCGCCTACGCGCTCGTGAATGTCGCTGCGAGTTATCAGATCACACCCCATCTCAACGCTGCGTGCAACGTCTCCAATCTCTTCGACCGCGTTCATTATGAAATCTTCGGCGGCTCACTCCTTCATCGCCGGGCTCTGCTGTCTCTGACCACGACGTTCTAATCCGCCTCATCCGACTCCCTGTTGATCCGTTTCTTGCTCTTTCGGATCGCTTTTCATACATTTTCACAACCCCAATTTTCCGATGGTGATTTATGCCTTCACGATCAATCCGTACTTCACGTCTCGCGGTAACCTGGTTAGGTCATTCCGCATTCAAATTTGAAACGCCCGGCGGGAGAGTCGTCCTGATCGATCCATGGCTCGAGAACCCAAAGGCGCCTCCGGGCGCCAAGAAAATCCGCCGCGTCGATCTCATACTTGTCACACATGCGCACGGCGATCACCTTGGCAACACCGTGGACATTGCACGGCGCACCGGGGCAAAAATCGCCTGCATCTTCGACCTTTCCGTGTATCTGGCGAGCAAAGGCGTCGACAACATTCTGGGAATGAACAAGGGAGGAACGATCTCGGTCGACGGACTGAACATCACCATGGTCGATGCAAAGCACAGCTCTGACATCGATGCAGGCGGAATGCTCTCGCCCGGCGGGGAGGCCGCAGGATACATCATCGAGTTCGAAAATGGTCTGAAGGTCTATCACGCTGGCGATACTTCGGTCTTCGGAGACATGAAGATCATCGCGGAAATCTACAAACCCGAGGTGGCGATCCTTCCGATCGGTGATCACTTCACCATGGGACCTCGAGAAGCCGCGTATGCATGCAAACTCCTGAAGCCGAAGAAGATCATCGGGATGCATTATGGCACATTTCCGGTATTAACGGGAACGCCCGCGGAATTGAAACGGCTTCTTCCACCGCAGACAAGGAAGAGGGTCTTGGAACTTGAGCCGGGGAAAACGGTGATGCTCTGAAATAGAAAAGGTGGACCGAGCGTCGTCTGCGATCCACCTTTTGCTTATGCGGTTGTATCGGTGTGTCACTTATTGATACGGGAGGAATTTTTTAAAGTTGCATCCCTGCCACCAGTTTTACACGAAACCCCAATTATCATCGAATTTGAGGGATTTTGCGGCTTTTTCGGCCCCCATTTAACTTGGAATTTCTTGAATCCCTGGTCACTTCGAATGTCAGTCAACCATTCTTGATGAAATTTAACCTGGAACGAATCTCTCACTCCAGCTCCTCTCCGATGACAGTATGGACGAATCGGCGTGATCTCGATATTCTGTGAGATATGGGAATGCCCCATGGTGTTGGAATGAATCCGGGATTTGTTCAGTCGATACAGGATTGGTATATTAATACTATCAGAACAGCGTTCTTTTGATAAGGAGAGATTCTCATGTACAACATTTTGATGCAGCAGATAAAGGATGAAGTTTCACGACTCGGCGTGAAGGAATTGAACACGGTGGAGGAAGTCGATAATCTTCTGACAAAGCAGAAGGGGACCGCTCTTGTATTCGTGAATTCCGTCTGCGGATGCGCGGGTGGAATTGCCCGACCGGCACTTGCCCTGGCAATGCGCAGTAAGATCAAACCGGATGTCATTGCATCCGTTTTCGCAAGCGGCGATCGTGAAGCAACCGCGCAGGCACGATCGTACTTCACGGACATGCCGTCATCGTCACCATCGTTCGCACTGCTGCGCGATGGCAAGCTTCTGCACATGATTCACCGGTCAGATATCGAGATGCGCGAACCCCGCGAAGTCGCCCAGATGCTTACGCAGGCATTCGAGAAATATTGCTCAGCGGAAGTGAAGAACTGAAGCCGTCTCTCTTGACCGAAAGTGCCCGGCTGACTAATCCGGCGCTCTTGGATATGAGTCGAAAAATTTGTATCTTTTGATTGTGACGAAAACGCCTCGGGCAAATGTCTTGAGGCGTTTTTTGTTCGTTTTCGAGAGAACTTGATGCAACGCAGAGAAGATATACGAAATATTGCCATTATCGCGCACGTCGATCACGGAAAAACGACGCTCGTCGACCACATGCTGCGTCAAACCGGAACATTCCGCGAAAACCAGGAAGTGGTAAAGCGGGTGATGGATTCCAACGAGCTCGAACGTGAACGCGGAATTACTATTCTGGCGAAGAATACCGCCGTCTTTTATAAGCAGCGGCTGCCGGATGGAAAGACCCGGACGGTCAAGATCAATATCGTCGATACTCCGGGACACTCGGATTTTGCCGGCGAGGTCGAGCGCACGCTGAAGATGGTCGACGGGGTTCTTCTTCTCGTTGATGCATCCGAAGGTCCGCTTCCCGGGACAAAATTCGTCCTCAAGAAATCACTCGATCTTCATCTTCAGCCGATCGTGGTTATCAATAAAATCGATCGGAAAGACGCACGCGCACATGCGGTTCTCGACGAAGTGTTTGAACTCTTCCTCTCACTCGGGGCAAACAATCAGCAGCTCGATTTTCCGACACTCTACTGCATTGCAAAGCAGGGCATCGCAAAAGTCGAACTTGAAGATGAAGGCAAGGATCTGACACCCCTCTTCGAGGCCATTATTAACAGGATTCCGCCGCCTCCCGGCGATATCGCGGCCCCATTCCAGATGCTCGTGACCACAATCGACTACAACGACTATCTCGGGCGTCTCGGGATCGGCAGGATCGCCCGCGGACGCATCCATATCGATTCGCCGATGAAGATCATTCACCGCGACGGGAATACCGAAGATGCACGAGTGACCAAGATTTATACATTCGAAGGGCTGAAACGCCTCGAAGTTGAAGAGGCGCATGCCGGCGATGTCATCGCCATTGCCGGAATGGACGACGTCGATATTGGCGAGACCATTGCCGATGCTGCGGACCCCGCAGCGTTATCGTTTGTCGCGATCGAAGAGCCAACTCTTTCGATGAATTTTGTCGTCAACAATTCTCCGTTCGCAGGCCAGGAAGGAAAGTATGTCACGACCCGCAATCTGGGCGAACGCCTTGCACGCGAGCTCCGGTCGAATGTGAGTCTCCGTGTCGAGCTCACCGACAGTCCGGATATCTTCAAGGTCAGCGGAAGAGGCGAGCTGCATCTTGCGATCCTCATCGAAACGATGCGGCGGGAAGGGTATGAGTTCCAGGTCTCCGCACCGGAAGTGATTTACAAGCGCATTGATGATGTTCTCTGTGAGCCGATTGAGCATGTAATCGTTGATGTCCCCGATGAATTCGCCGGGATCGTGATCCGGAATCTCGGATCCAGAAAAGGGATCATGAAGAACATGATCCAGGCGCAGGGAAATACGCGGCTCGAATTCAGCGTACCGGCGCGCGGACTCCTCGGGTTTCGCTCCGAGATTATGACGGAAACCAAGGGCACCGGAATCCTTCATCATAATTTTTTCGGTTACGAGCCCTACAAGGGTGATCTGTCGACTCGGCACAAGGGAGCCGTCATCCAACTCGAGGACGGCCAGGCCACGGCATACGCGATGTGGAAACTCCAGGAGCGAATGACCTTTTTTATCGAGCCGGGTATCCGGGTATACAAGGGGATGATCGTGGGAGAGAATGCGCGCGACGAAGATATCATTGTGAATGTCTGCAAGACGAAACAGCTGACGAACATGCGCGCCAGCGGTGCCGACGAGGCTATCCGTCTGGAACCGCCAAGGATTCAGACACTCGAGCAGGCAATTGAGTGGATTGCGGATGATGAATATATCGAGGTCACACCTCAATCTCTCCGACTCCGCAAGCGCTACCTCGACCACAACGAGAGACTGCGCACGTCGAAAAAGAAGGCGGAGGAGATCGAGACGGATTGATCTGCCTGAAACCCCGAGCTTCAGCTCGTGGTGCAGATTTCAACAACAGCAAACCGGGTTCTTGACCCGACACGCATTTGAATTTCTCCCATCGCACAGACTGGCACCGCCGCCAGAACAGAGTCGCCGAGCTCCTCGACAAGCTTCGTACCGAGGGGAGACCAATCATCGACCTCACCGAATCCAACCCCACAAAATGTGGTTTCTGCTACCCTGCAGACCAGATACGCCAGGCTCTTTCACAACCTGCTGTGCTCGAATACAATCCTGACCCCCGGGGCCTCCTTTCTGCCCGGGCATCCGTCTCTGCATACTATCTCAAGGATGGGATCGCGGTAGATCCTTCGGAAATTTTCCTGACCGCCGGAACGAGTGAGTCTTATTCTCACCTCTTCAAACTCCTGTGCAATCCCGGGGACAACCTACTCGTGCCCCAGCCGTCATATCCCCTGTTCGATTATCTCGCGGAGCTGAACGATGTGAAACTGCAGACATACCGACTGCAGTATGACCACGAATGGCAGATTGATATCGATTCGCTCAGGCGGGCTATCACATCCGCAACAAAAGCGCTGGTAATTGTCAGTCCGCATAATCCGACCGGAATGATCCTCAAACAAGAGGAGTACGAGGAGATTCGACATATTGCACGTCGGCATCGTCTGGCCATTATCTCCGACGAGGTCTTCGGTGAATATGCATTCAATAAAAATGCGGAGCTGGTAACATCAGCGGCATCGGAGGATGAGATCCTCACATTTGTGCTGAATGGTATCTCAAAACTCGCCGGACTGCCGCAGGTAAAACTGGGCTGGATCATTGTTCGCGGAACCGATGCTCACGAGGCCGAAGATCGTCTGGAAATTCTCTGCGACACTTTCCTGTCGGTCGGGACTCCGATACAGATTGCCTTATCTTCGATCATGACATTCGCAGACGGCATTCGTACAGACATCCTGAAGCGCGTCAAAAACAACTATGCGTTTGCATGCTCAGCAGCATCCGGTTCCACATCTCTTCTGGAAAGTGCCGGCGGTTGGTATGCTGTACTGCGCGTCCCCCGCACAACTACCGACGAAGAGTGGGTGCTCTCTCTTCTGGAAGAGCGAGGAATATCTCTTTTTCCGGGATATTTTTTTGATTTTGAGGAGGAGGGATTTCTTGTGGTGAGTCTGCTTCCTGAAGAACCGGATTTTCGGCGGGGATTTACGGAAGCGGCGAAGTTTATTAACGATTCTGTCCGAAGATAGAAGCCCTCACCTCTTCAGAGCCCTGTTGAAGAAGCGAACGAACGGGATGAGCTCCCGGTAGAGTCCGACTACCTTATCCGCAAATTTCGGAGTCGTACACTCTCCCACGCCCCACGTCACGCCGCAATAGAACTGTTTATACTTCAGCCACTCGATCATCGGATGATCTTTAGGAAAGCCGATGGGATTCCGGGAGAGTTTGGATCCCTCTAGTTCACCAAACTGGCTCTTGAACGAACGCGCGGTAACTATCGAGAGAAATTCCTCGGAGTGTTCGGCAATGCTGGACCGGATTTTCTTGAGTTGAGCACTGTCAGGCATGTAGATGCCGCCGCCGACATATATTTCCGGCGGCTCGACGTGAAGATAATACCCGGAGCTCTCCTGCCAGCTTCCTTTGGGATGAAAGACGGCTGCGATGGAAGTTTTGTAGGGGTCCTTGTTCTTGCTGAATCGGGTATCGCGGTTAATCCGGAATATGCTCCGCCTCGGATTGAATTCGAACTCGGGGGCATACTTTGCCATCGAGCCCTGCAGTGTACTGATCAGCGATTGCATCGGGAGCTTGACCGCTTCCAGGTAAGTATCCTTGTGGGAAGCGAACCACTCCCGGTTATTGTTCTTCTTCAGATTCCTGAGAAACGCCAATCCTTCCTTCGGAAAACCGACAAATGGCGGAAATACTTCGAGATCAACAGACGTTCGTACTTTCATAGTGCGAAATTTCCTTTCCCCGCTGCTTTCAATGCCCCGCGCACAGAGCCGTCTTCATGTTTCAGGAATGTCCGCGCACGTGCAGCGGATACATCTGCCAGGATCATGATCAGTGCTGTTTTCACGTCGCCGCCGGCTTTCTTTAAGAACCGCTCTGCCGTAGGGTAGTTAACCCCTGCGGCGATCATCAGGACTTTCTTCGCTCTCTCCTCCAACTTCCTGCTGTTCATTCTCAGGTCAACCATCATATTCCCGTAGACCTTGCCAAGCCGTATCATGGATGCAGTGGTCAACATGTTGAGAACAAGTTTCTGCGCAGTGCCGGCTTTCATCCGGGTGGATCCCATAATCGCTTCGGGTCCGACCTCGACACAAATTGCAATATCTGCACTCCGGGAGAGTCCCAGAAATTGAGGTTTCCTCAGGAGAGAGCGGGGATTTGTCGTGACGAGGATCGTCCGGGCACCGCGTTTCTTTGCCCGCACCAGAGCCGCCTGCACATAGGGAGTTCTCATGCTTGCCGCGATGCCGCAGACCACATCGTCGGGCCCGACATGCCGTTGGTCGATATCGCGTCGCCCTTCGGAATCTCGGTCTTCCGCGCCTTCCCGTGACCGAAATACCGAGCCCCTGCCACCGGCAATGCATGCCTGGATCATCGATGGACTCGTACCGTATGTCGGCGGACATTCTGCGGCATCCAGAACTCCAAGCCGGCCGCTTGTTCCCGCGCCAACGTACACGAGGCGTCCGCCCTTTTTCAGTGAGCTCACAATCAACTCTACGGCGCTGGAAATGTGAGAGATTTCGTTCCGGACTGCTCCGGCAACCAGCCGATCCTGTGCGTTGATGCGCTCCAGAATTTCCGGCGTGCCAAGAGCGTCGATATTCATGGTTGCCCTGTTTCTTTGTTCCGTCGAGAGCAAACCAAGCTGCTGGAAAAGTTTCCTCGAACTCATTCGTGACGACGTCATGGTCGGATAATGAGAAGTTTCTTGTCGAAGAGATCGGTCCCGTCACCGCCTTCGATGACAATCGGCAGGACCTGAATCGATCCGGGCCTGCATTTGATCCGGGCTTCAGTTATTTCCTGCTCAAGCATGCCGCCTTTCATGAGAACCATGGATCCGGGCGGAATTGTTTGGCTGCCACTGGTCGTTTCATTTGTCGCGGCCGGGGGATATGTTTTCATGAATGCCGACCCCCACTTCAAGATCTCTTTGACTGATGCGACGGCCCGGGCAAGAAGGTAATCAAATTTTCCCTGATATGCAGAGGTTGATGAAAGATCTTCACCTCTTCCGGCATCGGTTGTCACGTTGGGCAGCTGCAGAACTTTCAGAATCTCATCGACCGCGCGGATTTTCTTTTGTGTTGAATCAATGAGGAGAAACCTGCATTGAGGGAGACAGATTGCCAGGGGAATTCCGGGGAAACCGCCGCCGGTTCCAAAATCGATTATGGATGACGGGGAAACAAATGAGCGCCGAAAGACGAATGCGAGCGACTCGAGGATATGTTTTCGCCAGATGTTTTCTTCATCCTTCCGGGAAATTAAATTTATTTTCGCGTTCCACAGCAATATATTCTCTGCGAATAATAGCAATTTATATAACTTTTCCTCACCAAGATCCAGTCCGTTCCTTTTCGCCAATGTTCGAATCCAGACGATATCAGAAGAAAAATCCCGTTTCACGTGGAACGCTCAGCGCAAGTGTACCATAAGAACGGACAGGTCCGACGAAGTCACGCCGCTGATCCTCGCTGCCTGTCCGAGGGAGTACGGCTTGATGCGCTGGAGCTTTTCGCGGCCCTCGGCAGAGAGTGCCTTGACCGCCGAGAAGTCGAACTCATGAGGTATTGAAATATTCTCGTGTCTCTTGAAGAGCTCTATCTCCTCTTCCTGGCGCGCAATGTATCCGTCGTACTTCATTTCGATTTCAACTTGTTCCAGGATTTCTGAAATGAGGCGCTCATCTCGTAAGTCCTTCAGCTGTGATACGTACGCTTCCTCCTGCACCGAGGTCATGGCGAGAAGATCGTTGATGTTTACTTCCGGCCGTCGCGCGATCAGAAACAACTTTTCCCTGTTCTCGATCGGTGCAGTTGATCTCGATATCAGATAATCATTGATTTCTTCAGGGCGCACTGAAAACTCCCGGAAGAATCGAATTCCTCTTTCGGTCATTTCTTCCTTCTTCTCCAATCTCCTTCTCATATTTTCCGGAATCAGACCCAGATCAAAACCCCTCCTCATCAATCTCCGGTCTGCATTGTCCTGGCGCAGTAGGAGTCTATACTCGGCCCGCGATGTGAACATTCTGTACGGCTCTTCCGTGCTCTTGTTGATGAGGTCATCTACGAGAACCCCAATATATGCTTCTGATCTGCTCACTATGAATTCCCCGCCATCCCGGGCATGCAGCGCTGCGTTGATTCCGGCAATCAGGCCCTGCGCAGCTGCTTCTTCATACCCCGACGTCCCATTGATCTGACCTGCAAAATAGAGTCCGTCCACGAGCTTGGTTTCCATCGTATGCTTCAGCTGATGCGGGGGGAAGAAATCATACTCAACAGCGTAACCGGGGCGGAGCATTACAACCTCTTTAAGTGCAGGTATCGTTTGAAGGCCCTTTAACTGGATATCTGCGGGTAAGCTTGTAGAAAAACCGTTAACGTACGCAACGTGTGTATTATATCCCTCAGGTTCGATAAAAATCTGATGGCTTTCCCTTTCCGCAAATCTCACAATCTTGTCCTCGATCGATGGGCAGTATCTCGGTCCAACTGCTTTGATCCGCCCGGTGAACATTGGAGATTCGCCAAACCCCGATTCCATTTCCCGATGCGTGTTCTTGTTTGTATGTGTCAGGTACATCGGAATGAGCCGATTCGCAATCCGGGTGTTCTGGAAAGAAAACGGTTTTGGCGGGTTGTCGCTCGACTGCTCTTCTGTCTCCTTCAAATTGACGGTACGAATGTCAATCCGTGGAGGTGTGCCTGTTTTCAGTCTTCCGGAAACAAACCCAAGCCCCTGAAGTTTTTCCGTGATTCCGGCAGAGGGTTTCTCCCCATACCGACCACCGGGGTTTTGCGATAATCCGGTATGCATGAGTGCCCTTAGGAATGTTCCGGCGCAAAGAACAAGAGATTTGCATTGAATGGTCGTCCCGTCCCCGAACGAGACACCTACCACGAACCTCCTGCCAGACGACGATTCAGTGAGGATCTCGTTAATCGAACCCTCCAGGACTTTCAGTCGTTCCTGAGCTTTAACGCTCTGCAAGGCTTCTTCGGAATACCAGTCCCTGTCGTTTTGGCATCTTGGTGACCAAACTGCAGGCCCCTTCGATTTATTCAGAACCCTGAACTGAATCCCGGTTGCATCTGCCAGCTTCCCCATTTCGCCCCCCAAAGCATCAATCTCACGAACGAGGTGACCCTTTGCGGTTCCTCCAATTGCGGGATTGCACGACATCCTCCCTATTGCTGAAGCGGACATCGTAACGAGTGCAGTTTTCAGGCCCATCCTGGCCGATGCCAAAGATGCCTCGATGCCGGCGTGTCCCCCTCCGACGACAATAACGTCAAATTTGGATGTGTCTGTATGCTCTTGTTTCACGTGAAACGCCTACTTCCCAATACAGAAACTCGAAAAAATGTGGTTGAGTATATCGTCGCTGGTGACCTTTCCGACAATCATCTCTAACTCATTCACTGCCGCCCTAATATCTGATGATATGAGCTCGTTTCCAGCCCGATTCTCAAGCGAGCTTAGCGAGGATAGAATTGCTGCTCGAGCCATTCTGAGACACTGGACGTGCCTATGGCTGGTAACCATGACACCCTCACCACTTTCACTTCGGTTCTGGAGCCCGACAAGACGACCCAGGCAGTCGCGAAGCTCTTTAACCCCAAACCCAGTCTCAGCAGAAACACAGATTTCTGTCACCCCAGGCATTGGCAGGGGAACTCCTGTCTTTTGAAATCCCACTAAATCAAACTTATTGAATACCTCGATGACT
>Ga0335079_10000831_pt1 | contig 34916 bp, 35 predicted proteins | sample Lox_Sample_33_FD_206719 | JGI IMG/M metagenome (GOLD analysis project Ga0335079, IMG submission 206719) | Soil microbial communities from Loxahatchee National Wildlife Refuge, Florida, United States - Lox_Sample_3.3 | ecosystem: Environmental > Terrestrial > Soil > Wetlands | place: USA...
AAGGCGCTGATGCCTCGGTGCGGGTCGGGGGAAACATTCATCAGCTTCTGCTGAAAATTAAGATACCATCCCCACGCTCCATTGTGCAGGAGCGGTTGGCCGCCCGCGATCGCCAAAAGCTGTCCTTGGGTGTTCTCGACGGGGTCCGCAGTTTCGGATGAATTGTACCACGCGCCGAGCTTGTAGCTGCCCTGCAGTTGTTCGCTGCCGCCGAAGGTCGGGAGCCACGCGACCTCAACGGGAATCAGCGCACCCGTGGTGCCCGGCGGATTGCCAAGATTGAACGAGCCGGCTGGGGTCAAATAGGTCGGATTGACTTGGTAAACACCGATCTGGGCATATCCGAAATCGGGAAACGAGGCTTTGACCCGCGTTGCCCACTGGCTCACGGGCCAATTGTACCAATAACTCCCGACGATGTTTCCGGGCGGCGCTCCGCAGAAAGTCAAATTCATGAATTCGCACGAAAAGGAGGCAAAATCCTCTCCCTCCGTCAGCCGCCCAAGTTTCAAATCCAGAGCGCCATCGAGGTATGACTGTTCGTACCAGAACTGCGTGGTACGCCAGGTCTGCCCGCGGCCAAATACCTCTTGAACCTGCTGAAGCGAGTCCAGATGCAGATCGCTGCTCAAATTGCGGCCATTGCGATCCGTTATCGTGAACTGGAACTGCGCGTGGTTCAGGCTAAGGAGCTTGTCGAGGTCGAGCGTCGTGCCAAAAGTAAATTGATCGGTATACCGCGTGCCTTGCATTGGACCGCCCTGCACGTTAGACGCGGTTTCGGAAACATAACCGAAGTTGAAGTCAATGCCGGCGTTGTGCAGGTCTGTGCGCCACCCTCCCCAATCTCCGGTCAGCGTGTCACTGAACGGCGATGCCTGGTCAGCATCCGCAAGGACAGGAATCGCGGCGAGGCCAATCGCCAAAAGTGCGCATTTCATTCGGATCATTGGCCAGGGGGTGGAAGGCGCCAACAGCCGTCAGCCTGATCCGATCGCGAGGGGGCAGGTACCCGTAGCGTCACGCTGTCGGTCGGAGGGCAGTTCATGGCCGCACATCCTTGCCGTGATCGCTTAGTATTCCTCACGGCCAAGCGGCACTCTTGGAGGTTGCCGCCACTTTTTGTGCGTTACGATGCTCGCCTAGGGGAGCCATTGGAATGAAACCTTGAATGCGACAGCGCACGGACGCAAGTAATATAAGCGACACTTTAGTCCAATGGATTCGACTTCAGCCCGGTGGCATCTCTCTCGCACCGGCTAAAATGCGAATGCGCGTCCAATGGAGGAGCGACATGAAAGAGGCAGGTACTGCGGGCGAAATACGTACGACTCGGCGTTCAGACGCATATTGGAGGGTTACGTTCGATATTCCGCCTCTCAATATATTCGGTCCTTCGAATATTCCTCAGCTTGAAAAAGTCGTGTCGTCGATTGAAACCGATGACCGGGTGAAGGTGGTGGTGTTTGACAGTGCCGTCGAGGGATTTTTCCTGACGCACTATGACTTCCTGGCAAAACTAGAAGAATCTACGAAGTTTCCGGCCGGTCGAACCGGCCTGCAACCTTTGCCTGACATGCTTGCACGGTTGAGTCGAGCGCCGGTCGTGTCCATCGCGATGATTCGCGGACGCGCGACGGGCGTCGGCAGCGAACTGGCCCTCGCAAGCGACATGCGCTTTGCCAGTCGGGAAAAGGCCATCCTGTCGCAATGGGAGGTGGGAGCAGCTTTGGTCCCCGGTGGCGGCCCCATGACCCGATTGCCCCGCTTGATCGGACGCGGAAGAGCTTTGGAAGTCTTGTTGGGAGCAGACGACGTCGATGGCGAGCAGGCTGAATTGTACGGCTACGTCAATCGGTCCTTCCCGGACGACAAACTCGACGACTTCGTAGACAAGCTTGCCAAGCGCATAGCATCGTTCGACAAGCAAGCAATCGCAAAAACCAAACATCTCGTGAATATTGCCAGTCTGCCGCCGGATTCGGAGATCGCGCCGGAGTGGGATGCATTTCTGGATTCGCTGGGCCGCACGGCCGCTCAGGAGCGAATCAAGAAGCTAATGGATCTCGGCTTTCACAAGCCAGGAGACGTCGAGAAAAGGCTTGGACATTACGTGGGACAGTTGGCGACTTAGGAAAGTCGTTGCTCAGCGACAGTCGCCGCTTCGGACTCACGCGCCGATGTCACGTGCCCCAATTGAGAAAGAGACCAATGTCCCCGGGCATCCCCCTCGGGAAATCAAGTACCCGGGCCGAGAGGTGGAAACCATGCGGCCTTAGATCACGTTCCCAACGCAGGTAGACCTCGGCGGCCTCGCCTTTAAGGGTTGCAGGCCACGTCGGATCGGCAAGATTGATGGCCCGTCCGCCATCGCTGCATAGCTCACTCGGAAAGCGGAGCACCATGAACTCCTTGGCGCCACTCTGGGCAGCCTGCTTCGCATTATGGAGAACACCACGCCAGGTCTCGTCGGAGACATGCCGATCGATCAATTCCGCGATTTTTTGGCGACGCTGTTCCAACGCTACCTCGCGCGCCTCCTGTCTCTGTTCAGCCTGGCCATGCGCGAACTCTGCGACCAAGTTCCGAAACTGCGAGGCCAGTGGTTCCCCTTCCATGGGCTGACCGCTTCTCGGCCGTTGGGGCTCTTTGGGATGACGCTTGGGAAGGAACCGCTCGTCGAGACTTGCGATAGCGCCAGACCAGAATCCTTCCGTCGGTGCCTCGGCGCCGCGCGGCGGCTGCTGCGCGAGCTCACGCAATAGATCGGCGCGACTGACGATGCCGATCACGCGACCATGGCTCACCACGGGAACGCGCTTTATGCGGTGAGTCGCGAGAATGCGCGCGATCTCGTTGGTCTCCGTGTTCTCACTGACGCAGATTACCGGTCTCGACATGACGTCGCCGGCAACGCGTTCCGCCTTGCGTATGGTGGGCACAATGTCGGGGCCGAGCTTCTCGCTCTGCGATAGCAAGGCAAGCCACCAGTCTCCGCGGGTCTCTCGATCGGCATCTTCACGACCGAGCAGGTCACCTTCACTAACCATGCCGATTGGCGCGCCGCTGTCGTCGACGACCGGTACCGCGCTGATATGCCGTTCGAAGAGAAGCTTGGCTATCTCACGGATCGGCGCGTCGGAGCGCACCGATGCGACGTTTGATGTCATTACCTCGCGTGCTTTCATCATGGCCTTCTTGTCCGAACCTCGATGGTGATGGCTGCCATGAGCCGAAACCCAATCTCAATTTCGCTGACTCTCGAGGAGCGCCTCGACCGCAGCCAAGGTAGGTGCCGCTTCCGCTCCTCCTTTCCCGGTGGTTGCCAACGCACCGCATGCTGCCGCGAACCTCACGGCTTTCGGTAAATCGGCACCGCGGGCAAGAGCGACGGCGAGACCACCGTTGAAGCAATCGCCGGCCCCGACACTATTGATTGCTTTCACCGTGAACGGTGGAACGAAGCCTTCGGCGTCCCGGCCTCGGTAATATGCACCGCGTCGGCCGAGCTTGATGACGACGGCGGTGGCCCCTCGAGACTGCAATAGTTTCGATGCTGCCGCCGCGTCCGCGCTGCTCTCCGGTCTGACGCCCACCAGTGCCTCGGTCTCGGTTTCGTTGGGCGTGACGATGTCGACGGCGGAAAGTACATCGGACGAAAGTCCGCCGCTGGGTGCCGGCGCCGGATCGAGGATCACTAGTCCTCCGTTTCCGCGGATTTTTGCTGCCGCGGTCATGCTGGCGACCAGGGGCACTTCTAGCTGCGCCAGAAGTATCGGCGCTTCGCGCAGAGCTGCCGCCGCGTGATCGATCACGGTCTGGTCGACGGCCGCATTGGCACCGGCGATCACGACGATGCTGTTCTCGGCGTGTGCGTCGACGTTGATCAGGGCGACCCCCGTGGACGCTTTTTCGCTGGCTACCAGATGATCGCGTCCCACGCCGAGCGAGCCGAGACTTGTGCGAGCCATCAGGCCGAAGCTGTCGTTTCCGATGCAGCCGATCATTTGCACGGGATAGTCTAGGCGCGCAACAGCGGCGGCCTGGTTGGCCCCCTTACCGCCGAGCGCTATGGAGTAACGCGTCCCGGGTACCGTTTCGCCAGGCTTCGGGAGACGATCGCAAAAGCCCGTCACGTCGGCGTTGACGCTGCCGAATACTGCAATCGCGCGAGTTTTCGAGCTGGCCATGGAAGTCCCCGCAATCAGGATGGACCAAGGGACTTGCGATCGATCGCGGTCAGCGGCACCGGAATGCTGGACGGGACCGACTGACCCTTGATCACCTTATCGGCCGTCTCAACCCCAAGGCTGCCGATGAGAGCCGGCTGCTGGGCGATGGTCGCGAACATGGTTCCGTCCTTGACCGCCGCGATGCCGTCGGGCGTGCCATCGAAGCCGACCACCACGATTTTGCGTTTACTGGCTTGTATCGCCTTGATGGCGCCCAGCGCCATTTCATCGTTGGCTGCAAAGACCGCATCGATATTGGGATGTGCCTGGAGAAGATTCTCCATGACGTTGAGGCCTTGAGTGCGGTCGAAATTCGCGGGCTGGCTGGCAACGAGCTTGATGCCCGGCGAGGCGGCGATCGCTTGCCGAAATCCTTGGCCGCGATCACGGGCCGCATCGGTTCCCGGCTGACCTTCAAGCTCGACGACATTGCCCTTCCCATTTAGCTGCTGAACAATCAGGCTACCGGCCATTTTGCCGCCCGCCACATTGTCAGAAGCGATATGCGAGGCGACCTTGGCGCCTTTGGCGGTCCGGTCGAGCGTTAGGACGGGAACGTGCTGCACCGTGGCGGCACGAACCGCCGCTCTCGCTGCGTCGGAGTCGACGGGATTGAGCAACAGCGCCTTCACGTTCTGGTCAAGCACGTCCTCGACGTTGGACAATTCCCTGGCCGGATCGTTCTCGCTGTCAAGAACGATGAGGTCGTACCCCAGTTCCTTGGCCTTTGCCTTTGCCCCATCGGACAAAGCCACAAAGAACGGATTGTTGAGAGTCGAGATGACAAGGGCAATTTTGCCTGCGGCCTGCGCCATGCTCGTCGACACGACGAACAGCGCGATCGCGAGGACTATCGGGAGCGCTTTTCGAGTCACGGGGGTTCCTTTCCTGCAACATCGCGTGCCTATGACTAACTCGTCCTCCCCTGCCGGTCGGCGAGAACGGCAAGCAAGATGACGCAACCCTTTGCGATCATCTGATAGTAGGAAGACACATCCAAAAGATTGAGCGCGTTATTGAGAACGCCAATGATCAGCGCACCAATCAGCGTGCCGGACATGCTGCCGATACCGCCGGCGAGGCTCGTACCGCCGACGACGACCGCGGCAATCGCGTCGAGTTCGTAGCCCGCCCCGGCGGTCGGCTGCGCACTTTCAAGACGCGCGGTAAGAATGATCCCGGCAAGTGCCGATAGGAATCCGGATACCGCATAGACGCTGACCTTGACCAAGGTCACATTGATGCCAGAAAGGCGGGCCACATTCTCGTTGCCGCCGATGGCATAGACGTGGCGGCCGAAGCGTGTCTGGCCGAGGGCGATCCAACAGCCGACAAAGACTATGGCTGCGATCACGACCGGGATTGGCACTCCGAGCACATAGCCTTCGCCGATATTCCCAAAGGCATCGGACGCAGGCCCTCCGCTCGCGTCGATGGGCGTTCCGTTGCTGTAAACGAGCACGGCGCCTCGCAACACCGTCATGCTGACCAAGGTCGCAATGAATGGCTGCACGGCGCCGTAAGTTATGACCAGCCCCGACAAAGCGCCCAGCACAATTCCCGCCAAGAGCGCGACGGGTATCGCGATTGCGAGCCCATGACCGCCCGCAATCAGGCTCGCCGCGAATGCGCCGGTGAGCGCGAGAACGGAACCAACGGAAAGATCGATGCCGGCCGTGAGAATAACAAACGTCCCGCCCATCGCGATCACCGCATTGATCGAGGTTTGACGCAGGACATTGAGGAGATTGCCGACCGCGAGGAAATCCGGGCTTGCAAATGAAACGGCGGCGATCAGGATCACCAATCCGATGAGTGATTTGTTTTGCGACAAAATGCGCAGTAGCAGGGGCATCTGGTACGATCTCCTCAGGCCACGGCGCGCCGCAAAATTGCGTCCTGGGTCGCGTCCTTCCGGTCGAAGGCGCCGTTCAGGCGGCCCCGGGACAGAACAAAGATGCGGTCGGAGATGCCGAGCAATTCCGGCATGTCCGACGAAATGAGGAGAATGGCGAGGCCCTGGGTTTTGATTTCGTTGATGAGACTGTAGATCTCGCGGCGTGCACCGACGTCGACCCCGCGCGTTGGCTCGTCGAGAACAAGCACCTTCGGTTCGGTCATCAGAGCCTTGGCCAGAGACACCTTTTGCTGATTGCCGCCGCTCAGCGTCGCGACCAGCGCATCCTTGCTTGGAGTGCGGATCGCGAACGCCTGCATGTAGCTGGAAACAACCTGATCTTCGCGCCGATGTGCAACAAATCCGCCCACCGTGGAAAGGCGCCGCAAGGCCGTAAGCGACATGTTGGTCTTGACGGAATCGATCTGGATCAGTCCTTCGGATTTGCGGTCCTCGGGAACATAGGCGATCCCGGCGCGCACGCCGTCTCGGGGCGAGCGCAGCGACAACTGTCGGCCGTCGAGTTCGATCGACCCGGCGCGGGCGGAAAGAGCCCCATAAAGCGCCCTGCCCAGCTCGGTCCCGCCCGACCCCACCAACCCGGTGAAGCCCACGACCTCGCCTCGGTGGGCTTCGAACGAGATACCCTCGATTCCCGGCGCTGACAGACCCGTGACACGCAGACGCACAGGCCCGGTTGCGACGGCCACATGCGGGTATTTGTCGCCGATCTCATGGCCCACCATGTGATGGACCAGCTTTGCCTCATCGAAATCGGCGACCGGCCCGGAAACGACCGCATGCCCGTCGCGCAAAACCGTCACGGCGTCGCAGATTTTGAAAATCTCGCCCAGTCGGTGCGAAATGTAGACAATCCCCTTGCCCTGATTGCGAAGCTGACGGATGGCATCAAACAGTATGCCTGTTTCGACGTCGCTCAGCGCGTCGGTAGGCTCGTCCATGATAATGAGCTGTGCACTCAGCGACAGCGCTCGGGCGATCTCGACCATCTGCCGGTGTCCGACACCCAAACGGCCGACGGGAATGCCGGGGTCTATCGTTTGACGCAGGGCGTCGAGTTGCTTGCGTGATTCGGACTTCAGGGCTGGCCAAGCGATCAAACCCAGTGAATTCAGCGGCTCGCGGCCAAGATAGATATTTTCGGCGGCGCTCAGCCCGGGGATCAGATTCTGATCCTGATGGATCATGGCGATGCCGGCAGAGATGGCTTGGCGCGGATTGGTGAAGCGAATCTCGGTCCCGTTCAGTCGGATCGTGCCGCCTGGGTCGGCCTCATAGATGCCGGTCACGATCTTCATCAGGGTCGACTTGCCGGCACCGTTCTCTCCGAGCAAGGCCATCACCTCGCCGGGGCGCACGGCAAACTCGACCTGATTCAGCACCCTTACGCCATGAAAGGTCTTGCTGACCCCCCGCAATTCAAGGATTGGCGTGGATGTCGTCGCGGTTTCAGCGGCCATTGGTAGATGAAATATCCGATGCCTTTCACGGTATTGGACAGAACATTGCTGAATTGTACTTGCCGTTCATTCCGCCGTACCCACAGTCCCGCAGAACCGATTGTTCTTTCGACGAGATTCGCGACTTCGCGAAAACGGCGGTGGTCTTACGTGACACGACCGCGGCGCAGAAGACCATCTTTATTCAATCACATCGTCGGCGGCTGCCTGAAGTGTCAGCGACACCTCGAGGCCAAGCGCTTTGGCAGTAGCGGGCTGCTGAACCGGAAGGTTTTCTGGCTTTTCGCCCTTGCAGCGCAGGTCTGAAACGCGACGGCCTATGTCTCAGTCGCCGCGATCAGCTAGGTTCCATGATGTTCATGACGCAGGTGCGGCCGCGGCTGATTCACACCATCACGAATTTCTCGACGGTCATCGTTGCCAGCCGCTCGTGCATGCCGCACCCGGCAAGCGCAAACGCGAGCACGTCGCCCCTCTCGGGGACCTATCGCCTCGCCTACCCGCGGACTTCGGACTCGTCTGTAGATCAGTTGAGGTAGTCGGACTCTTTGCGATCAAGCATCCGCTTCAGCGCGTCGAAGTGGTGCTCGGCGGCGGGTTTCCCACCATAGACATTTCCGGTCTTAAACTGCGCGAGAGTCTTTTCGACCACTGCGTCGGAGACGCGCTTCAGTGCCTTGCCCGTCCACATCGCGTAGAGCTGAACCTGGCAGGCACGCTCGAGGTAATAAAGCCGGTCATAGGCCCTCGCGACGGTCTCGCCACAGACAAGCACGCCGTGATTGGCCATGAACAGGATCGACTTGTCGCCGAGTACGCCCGCGAGGCGTTCGCCTTCGGCGGGATCATAGGCGAGGCCCGCGTATTCCCTGTCATAGGCGACCTCGTTGAGGAACCCGATCTCGGTCTGGCCGATCGGCAGGATCTCCGGCTCTTCGAGGCGTGCGAGCGTGCTCGCGTAAGGCATGTGCGTGTGGAAGATGCAGGCCTGCCGTGGCTTGAGCCGATGTATCGGCGCATGGATGCAGAACGCCGAGCGCTCGATCTCGCCGCTTCCCGCGATCAACGTGCCGTCGTAGCCGACGGTCATGAACGAACTCGCCGAGACCTCCGACCAGTGCATGCCAAAGGGGATTTGGAAATAGCGATCGTTCGTGCCGGGCACGGCCAGGGTGAGGTGGTTAAAGATCCCCTCGCTGAAGCCTTGATGGACTGCAAGCCGATGTGCCGCTGCTAGGTCGATACGCGCCTGCCGCTCGGCGGTATCCAGCACGGTCATTCTCTTTGGCGTGATCACATTCATGGCGCACATCCTCGACTGGGCGAAAGGAGGCTCGCACTATATCCGTTAGACTACAAGAGGTCCACGTGCAGTCCCCGTATCGGCGACCCACGAAAGGCCATGTATCGGGCACTGACGCGGAACGTGTCGGTTCAGGAGAACGGGCGGCGTCGGTGGATCGCCCAGGTCGAGTTGCTGGTGATGGGGGTCTGCAAGCATGGTTTCAGCCGTGGAAATCCGCGAGCGCTCACCGTAGATGTGATCGAACGTTTCCCCGGGATACATCCGCTCACGCGGATCCGCGAACGGAATCGAAGCGGCAGGGAAGCACTCTTGCGAACGCGAAAAATACCGGCGCGGGTGCGAACATCATCGAGGATTGACCCGCGATCCGTCTAACGATCGAAGCTATTCCTGCCACAGTAGCCCATGTATACTTCACCAGAAATAAATTTGCGCCGCGGGAGGAAATGAAGAGCTGCCACTTCCTGAGGGAGACGGTGCGCGTCATCCCGACGCAGGAATGGCGCTCATGCGCACGACGGTTGTCGCCGCTAAGCCATGAAAGCTCGGAATGCGGGCTGCGCACGGCGAAGCTCGACGATTACGAAGTGCTCGAAATCACTGTGCCTTAGCGCTCGAATAGGCGGGGCGCCCCAGCGCGCTGGAGCGCTAGATCGAAATCGTTGGCTGGCAACGATCCGAGAGCAGGGAGGAAACCAATGGAATACCCGTTGATCACGACGCAAGCCACGCGCCGCCGGTTCCTGAAGGGCGCGCTTGCCGCCGGTGCTGCCGTGACTGCGCCGGCCTATCTCACGCGAGCGACCGCGGCGACGCCGATCAAAATCGGCATTCCCACGGTCATCACTGGCGGCTACGCCGTGCTGGGGCAGCAGGTCGTGCGTACCTGCAAGCTGGTCAAGAAAATGACGGACGCCAAGAACGGCGTTTTGGGGCGCCCGGTGGAATTCCTGTTTCAGGATACCCAGGGCGATCCTGCCAATTGCGTCCGCAAGTGTCAGGAGTTCGTAGAGCGCGACGACTGTCGAATCTTCAGCGGAGTCATTGTTTCCTCCGAAGCTGCGGCGATCATGCCCAAGCTCGAAGAGTGGAACGCCTTCTTCATTTCGCACGGAAACGGCGACGGTCGATTGACGGCTGAATTGTTCGTCCCGCGTTTCTTTCGCGCCAATACGTCGGCGCCAATGGGCGCCCGGGCGGTGGTGCTCTACCTAAGGGATGCGCCACAAAAGACTTTCGTGGCGCTCGCGTCCGACTATTCCTGGGGCCAATCGAGCGTGAAGGCTTTCGAAGAGCAAATCAAAAAAATCGGCAAGCAGCTCGTCGACAAGGTCTTTACTCCCGTCGGTAACAAGGATTATTCAACCTACATCACCAAAGTTTTACAATCCAAAGCCGAGGGTTGCTACATCGCGCTGCAAGGCGACGAGGCGCGGGCCTTCTATTCGCAGGCCACACAATACGATCTCAGCGAGAGAGTGCAATTTTACACCGAAATCGTCGCGCAGTCTGACATTGAAGTGCTTGGAAAGGACTCCCTCGGTCTTATCGGTGGTTCGCGCTACCCCTTCACCTACGACATTCCGCAGAACAAGGAATTCGTCGCAGCGTTCAACGAGGAATACCCGAATGTTATCCCCGACTGGACCGACGGCGAGATCTATCAGGCTCTCATGATCTTGTTCGCGGCCATCGAGAAGGCGGACTCGACGGAGCCTATGAAAATCGTGACGGCGATGGAGGATCTCGACGTCACCAGCGTAAAGGGGCCGGTCCTCATGCGCAAATGCGACCATCAAGGCGAAAACCAGGGCTTCGTCGTCAAGGTAGCCAACAATGCCAAATACTCCGAGCCTATCCCCGAGATCGTGAAGATCTATCCACGTGAAATGGCGACACCAGACTGCAGGAGCTCGAGCTTCAGCAATTAATCGTACCCTAGGCGAACCGCCCGTCGCTTCCGGCGTATCCGAGAGAACGGATGGACTTCCTGGGCTTCGCGGTAACGCAGTGTCTTAACGCCTTGTCGCAGGCGGCCGTTCTGTTTTTCATCGCCTGCGGCCTCACGTTGATTTTCGGGATCATGCGCATCGTCAATTTCGCGCATGGCGCCATTTTTATGTTGGGCGCCTATGTCGGCTATACGGCGATTGCGATCACCGGAAGCTTTCTTCTGTCCTTAGTGGTGGCACCTATCGTCGTCGGTATCGTCGGCATGGCCTTCGAGCGGGTATTTTTGCGACCGCTTTATGGCCGGCGTGACGGCGGCTCCTACCTAATGCTGACCTTCGGCCTCGCAGTGGTGCTGAGCGAAGCAATCCGTCTGATCTGGGGTGCACAGCCGCTGGGTGCCGGAATTCCCCGCTTTCTCCGTGGCGTCGTGTTCGTGTTCGATCAGCCTTTTCCGCTTTATCGCGTCTTTTTGATCGCGCTTGGCGTCGCGGCGGCGATTGCGGTGTGGCAATTTCTTGAACGCACGCGCGCGGGGCTGCTAATCCGCGCGGTCTCGCAAAATGCCGAAATGGTGCATGCGCTTGGAGTGGATGTCGACATGGTTCGCACGGTCGTGTTCGGGATCGGCTGCGCGATGGCGGCTTTCGGTGGCGCTCTCGCGGCCCCGCTCGTCACGGCATTTCTAGGCATGGGAACGACGGTGGTCATCGACGCCTTTGTTGTTGTCATCATCGGCGGCATGGGCTCGTTTCTGGGCTCCATTATCGGAAGTATTCTGATCGCATTCGTGCAGGTGGTTGGGTCCTACTACTTCCAGGAGCTTGCGCTCGCGTTCATGTATCTCCTGATGCTTCTCATCCTCGTGATCCGCCCGGGCGGCTTGCTCGGCACGGAGGAATAGGTGAGACGGAGGCTCGGCTTTGCCGTCACGGCCGCGCTCTCGGCGGCATTGCCATTGGTTCTGCCGCAGTACACGCTCACCATCGTTACTGAGGCATTGATCTTCGGTCTCTTCGCCATGAGTCTCGATCTCATGGTCGGGTATTGCCGCCTCTATTCCTTCGGCCACGCGGCGGCCTACGGACTCGGCGCCTATTCCTGCGGAATGCTGCTGGCGCGCCTCGAACTACCGCTGCCTGTCGGCATCGTGCTTGCGGTGGCGATCACGGTGATTATTGCGATCCCGATCGCCTGGGTCTGTACGCGATCGACGGGCGTATCCTTTTCCATGCTCACGCTGGCATTCGCGCAGCTCGGTTACGCCATGCTCTACCGGTTCAAGGAATTCACCGGCGGCTCCGACGGCATCGATGGAATTCCGCGTCCTGTTGGACCCTTCGGGATTGCGGTGCTTCAGGGCAAGCTCGGCTATTACTACCTCGTCCTCTTCTGCCTCTTTGGCTCCTACTTGCTGTGTCGCACAATCGTGCGCTCGCCTTTCGGTGCCGTGCTTTCCGGGATTCGTGAAAACGAGACAAAAATGCGCGCGCTCGGCTACAATACACGCGCTTACAAGTTGACGACGGTGGTGCTGGCCTACGGATTTGGCGCGCTCGCCGGCGCGCTCTTTGCGGCGTTCGCGGGTTTTGCGTCTCCCGAGCTTTTCTTCTGGCTGGCGTCCGGCCGCGTCCTCATCATGGTTATCGTCGGCGGTGCCGGCACGCTGATCGGTCCGATACTGGGCGGTGCGGGGTTCCTTTTCGTCGAGAACCAACTGTCGCAGCTCACCGATCTCTGGCCTCTCATCTTCGGTACCATTTTCATCGGTTTCGTCATGTTTGCTCCGCAGGGCGTCTGGGGGTTGATCACGCGCTCAATCGAGAAATCGCCGGCCGTAACGGAGGCGATCGAACGCGAGGAGACATCCGGTGCCGCTTCTTGAGTGCAAGAGGCTGATTCGCAGGTTCGGCGCTTTGGTCGCCGTCGACGCCGTCGACATGACCGTGGAAGCGGGCGAGATTCGCGCGATCATCGGACCGAACGGCGCCGGCAAGTCCACGCTCTTCAACTTGATTACCAATGTTATCCGTCCAAGCGAGGGCCAAGTTATCTTCGACGGTGAAGACATCACGGGCTTGCCCGTCTATGACGTATCGCGAAGAGGCATAGCGCGGACCTTTCAGCGCTGTCACATCTTTCCCGCACTAAGCGCCCGCGAGAATGTGCGTATCGCGGCGCAAGCGCGCTCGCCGGGGCGTTGGCGGTTTCTCGGTGGCGATGCAGTACTGACCCGCTCGGCCACGGAAGCGGATGAAGCGCTGGAACGCCTGGACCTTTCGCACTGCGCGGATACCAAAGCGGGTTTTCTTTCGCACGGCGACCAACGGCTTCTGGAGATCGCGATGGCGGTGGCACAGCGGCCGAGGCTCCTCATGCTGGACGAACCTACGCAGGGTCTCTCGATCCAGGAAACCGATCATGCCGTGGGGATGCTGAACGCCATGCTCGCTGATGGTAACCTCAGCGTCATCCTGGTCGAGCACGACATGGAGGTCGTTTTCAGGCTCGCGGATAACATAACGGTGCTCCATCGGGGCCGCGTCATAGCCGACGGCGCTCCCGATGTCGTCAAAGTCAACGCCGAAGTGCGGAGCGCCTATCTCGGAGAGCTCTCGTGATGCTCCGGATCGACGGCTTGCATGTCAATTATGGCCACGGTCACATACTGCAGGGCGTCGATCTCGAAGTGCAACAGGGGCGCGTCGCCGCCGTACTCGGCCGCAACGGCGTCGGCAAGACGACGGCCATGCGCGCGATTATGGGCCTCGTGCGCCCGCGCGCTGGCAGGATTCTGCTCGGTGGGCGAGACGTTGGCGGCTGGGCCCCGCATCGCGTTGCGCGCGAGGGGGTGGGCTACGTGCCAGAGGGCCGCATGATCTTTCCCGATTTGAGCGTGGTGGAGAATATCGCGGTGGCCCAGCGCGTACCCGCCAAGCACTGGACGATCGATCGCCTCTTCGAGCTGTTTCCGTCGCTGGGAGAACGACGGCGAAGCCGCGGGTCGCAGCTATCGGGCGGTGAGCAGCAAATGCTGGCGCTCGCGCGGGCGCTGGTGACCGATCCAAAGATCGTCCTTCTCGACGAACCCTCCCAGGGACTTGCGCCGCTGGTGGTGGAGGAACTGAGGCGGTTGCTGCGTCGCCTGCGCGACGAGGGCGTCACTTTGCTTGTGGTGGAGCAAAATCTGAGGCTCGCGGAATCAGTGGCAGACTCGATCTACGTCATGGTCAAGGGACAGATGGTCTATCACGCGCCCCTCGAGCGCTTTCGCACGGAGCGGGACGAGGTCAAGGCGAAATATTTGACATTGTGATGTCGGCGGAGCGCACGAATTGACAGCGCAACTTTGCGGTACCAGCATCGGCGAACGCAGGGAGTCGTCGAACGATGAGTGCGCCTGAAGTCACGCGGGAATTCGAAGGCAAGTGCGCATTCGTCACCGGCGGTAGCCGCGGGATCGGCCGCGCTGTCTGTATCGACCTTGCGCGCCGCGGCGCCGACGTCGCCTTCATCTATCGAAGCCGCGACGCGGAGGCCGAGGACACCCTGACGCAAGTGCGCGCTCTCGGGCGTCACGGACTTGCGCTTAAGGCTGATCTTTCCGTGGCCGCCGCGGTCACCGCCGCCGTGGATCGCGCCTCGACGGAGCTGAGTGGAATCGACGTTCTCGTTCACGCCGCCGGCGCTATGGTCGACTGGCGGCCCGTCGCCGATATCGCAGTCGAGGAGTGGGATCGTTATCTGGCGGTCGACTTGTCCGGCGCCTTCTATGTACTCCGTGCGAGCATTCCCCATTTGAGACGCGCGGGTGGCGGCGCGATCGTCGCCATCTCTTCGATCGCGGCTCAGATGTGTCAGGCGCGCAATGCGCAGGGCGCGTCCGCCAAGGCCGGGCTCGAGGCGCTGGTCCGCGTAATCGCGCGCGAAGAAGGAAAGCACGGCATTCGCGCCAATGTGGTCGCGATCGGTCTCACCGATACGGACATGGGACGTGCCGCGTTCGAGTCCTGGGGACCCGAGACGACGCAGCGGGTGATCCGCGGCATACCACTGCAGAGGATCGGAACGCCCGAGGAGGTCGCGCGCGTCGTGTGCTTTCTTGCGGGGGCTGGCGGGTCGTACATCACCGGGAAGGTTCTACAGGTCGACGGCGGCCAAATCATCGCGGCATGAAATAGAGCGCTCGCTTGGTTAGGGAGGCTGCTTGGAATTCAAGACACGACTAACGCCGGCCATGTCTGCCCGCTGGCGCGGAGCCGGTCTCTGGAGCGACGAGACCTTCGCGTCCCTTCTCGCGCGCCGTGCGGCGGAGAAACCGGATCGCGAGGCCGTCACCGACGGGACTCGCCGGCTCAGTTATGCCGCCCTCGCGCACGGCATAGACCGGATTGCCGCTCGGCTGCGGTCGCTTGGGATTGGCGAGGGCGACGTTGTCACGATTCAGCTCCCCAATTGGATCGAGTTCCCGCTGGTGTTCTTCGCGCTCGAGCGATTGGGCGCGGTCGCGGTCACGGTGAGCGTCGATTTTCGCAGCCGCGAGCTTGAATACATCATGCGTTTTGCCGACGCGAAGATGTTCGTGGTCTGTGCGAACTTCCGAAATTTCGATCACCTCGCGATGGCCGAGGAGCTTAGACCGCGGCTTCCGAAGCTCGAATCCCTCTGTGTCGTCCGCGGCGGCGCCCGACCGGGTGCTGCGAGCCTCGACGAAGCGGTGGCGGCGTCCGGTCCACCCGTCGGGTTCGTTCCGGCGCGGCAGGGGGCGGATACCGTGATGAGAATGGCGTTCACGTCGGGCACGACTGGCAACCCCAAGGGCGTGATGCATAGCCACAACACCACGCTCTCCGCGGCACGTATCCTCAATGGCGATCTCGGCCTTAACGCCACCGATACCATGATGGCCTGGCTTCCCTGCGGCTTGAACTGGGGCTACTTGACCCTGGTTCAATCCGTGCTCGCGGGCGCCAAGGCGGTGTTGCTCGAGCGATTTCATCCGGCTGCCGCCGTTGATCTCATAGAGCGCGAGCGTGTCACCTATATCCCGACGGCGCCGGCGTCGCTGACCGCGATCCTGCAGGAGCCAGACCTCTCACGACGCAACCTCTCCAGCTTGAAATACGTTGTGAGCGGCGGCGCCTCCGCGCCGGTGGAGACGATACGCGAGTGGCGTCGCGCCGCGCCCGGCGAACTGCTGGAGCTTCTGGGAATGCTGGAGACGGGCTATCAAACTTATACGCGTCCCGGAGACGATCCCGAGCTGGTCGCAGGCTCGGTGGGACGCGCTGCGAGTCACATGGGTCTCAGGCTGATCGACGGCGAGGGTCGCGAGGTGCCCCCCGGTGTCGAGGGCGAGATTTGCAGCGACGGGCCTTCGGTGCATCTCGGCTATCACAACAATCCCGCCGCGAACTCCGACGCATTCTTGCCGGACGGTTGGTTCCGCAGTGGCGACCTCGGCATGATCGACCCTGGCGGAAACCTACGCATCGTGGGCCGGCTCAAGGAGATGATCAATCGCGGCGGTAAAAAGTTCTTCCCGCGAGAGATCGAGGAAATCCTCTACACGCATCCGAAGGTACTCTACGCCGCGATCGTCGGCATCCCCGACCAGAGGCTTGGCGAGCGCAACTGTCTTTGCCTTGTGCCGAAGCCCGGAGCCCCACCGACCCTCGACGAACTGGTCGCGTTCCTGGGCGACAGTGTCGCTACCTACAAGTTGCCCGAGCGACTGGAACTCTTCGAGAATTTTCCTTTCACGCCGACCGGCAAGATCCAGCGCCACATGCTCGTCCGCGCGGTCGCGGACCGGCATGGCCAATCCCGTTGATCCCTCCCAGCCTCAAAGGCTCGCACCCATGACCGACCACTATGCGCGTTTCTCGCGACTGACGACGGATCGCCCGCATCCCCACGTTCTCCGCATCACCCTCAACCGACCCGGCAAATACAATGCGGCGGATTCCGCCATGCATTCGGATATGACGGAGGTGTGGCGGGAGATCGACGCTGATCCGAGCGTCAATGCGGTGTTAGTTACCGGCGCGGGGAAGGCGTTCTCGGCCGGCGGCGATCTCGACCTCGTGGGAAAGATGATCGATGACTTCGACACGCGCATGCGCGTTTGGCGCGAGGCGCGCGACATGGTCTACAACGTCATCAATTGCGGCAAGCCAATCGTGTCCGCCATCAACGGCGCGGCGGTTGGCGCGGGCCTCGTCCTGGCTATCCTCGCGGACATCTCTATTGCCGCGAAGTCCGCGCGCCTTATCGACGGCCATACCAAGCTGGGAGTCGCGGCGGGGGATCACGCCGCGATCATCTGGCCGCTCCTCTGCGGCATGGCGAAGGCGAAATACCACTTGCTGCTGTGCGAGACCGTTACCGGCGAGGAAGCCGAGCGCATAGGTCTGGTATCCCTCTGCGTTCCCGACGAGGAGCTGCAGCAGCGTGCGCTCGAGGTCGCGGTACGCTTGGCCGAGGGCGCGCCCAGTGCCATCCGCTGGACGAAATACGCCCTCAACAACTGGCTCCGTGCGGCAGGGCCGATATTCGATGCGTCGCTCGCGCTGGAATTCCTGGGGTTCAGCGGCAAGGAGCTTCCGGAGGGCGTTGCGGCACTTCGGGAAAAGCGACCGCCGAATTTCCCGCGTGACAGCGTGGTTTGAGGCTGAGTAACTATCGCTGGAGGTCGACGTGAAAATCGAAACCGTCAGATCGAGCGCTCCTCGTCCTCTCGCGAATTACAACGAATGCTTCCGTGTGGGCCCGTGGGTTTTCGCGGCAGGCCAAATCGCCAGCGATTACAAGACCGGAGTGGCGCCGGCGGCGCGGCGCAAGCCGGGGTTCCGCTACTACGGCTCCGAGATCAAGCTTCAGACGCGTTACATCTTGGAGAACCTGAAGCAGACCTTTGCGGCGGCCGGCAGTTCGTTCGATCACGTCGTTAAGGCGCAGGTATTCCTCACCGATTTGATGAATTTCAACGGTTTCGACGAAGTTTGGCACGAGTATTTCAAGGTTCCGCCGCCCCGCACCACGATCGGCACGACGGGTTTGCTGGTCCCGGGGACCCTTGTCGAGGTCGACCTGATCGGCTACGTCCCCGGAGAGAGCGTCGAGCATAAGTCGATCGCTTCGTCGGCGCCGCGCCCGCTTGCGAACTACAGCGAGGCATTCCGCGTCGGCGATCTCGTGTTCGCTGCTGGTCAGATCGCCAGCGACTTCAAGACCGGCGTTCCTCCGGACGCCGCGAGAGATCCGGCATTTCCGTTTTACGGCTCCGACATCAAAAGGCAGACGCATTACATTCTCCGCAATCTGCAAGCGACCTTTACCTCGGCCGGCTGCTCGCTCGATGACGTCGTGAAGGCGCAGGTCTTTCTGGTCGACCTCGAGGATTTCGATGCTTTCGACGAGGTTTGGAAGGAATATTTTTCGAGAACGCCAGCGCGTACGACCGTGGGCACGTCAGGCCTGCTCGTGCCGGGGACGCGGGTCGAAATCGATCTGATCGCACATGCAGCCGGCAAAGGGGCGAGGCGGCGAACGATACGGTCCGCCAATCCGCGGCCACTCGCCAACTATGCCGAGGCGATCCGCGTCGGTGATCTCATTTTTGCCGCCGGTCAGATTGCGTCAGATTTCGCGACCGGCGTGGCGCCGGAAGCGGCGGTGGACCCGGCATTTCCTTATTACGGCTCACCGATCAAAAAACAGACACGCTACGTGCTGGATAATTTAAAGAGAACCTTCGAGGCCGCCGGCAGCTCACTCGATCGTGTGGTGAAGGCGCAGGTGTTCCTGACCGACTTGAGCGACTTCTACGGCTTCGACGAGGTGTGGAAGGAGTTTTTCAGTCATCCGCCGCCGCGCACCACCGTGGGCACAACGGCGCTGCTCGTTGAGGGATGTCGCGTAGAGATCGACCTCATCGGCGTCGCTTCCGAAGGGACATCCACGGCTTGAGATTCATTGCTCTTCCCGCGCGTTCGACTCGCCCGGTAGCGTGCACGCAGGCCCAGTACAGATGTTGTCGGTCGATCAATAACGGTATGCAGACGGCGTCGGGTGCCAATAGGAGTCGCAAGGTCCGCCACCCACCTGCTCGCGCAGCGGTGAGCGGAGTTGAGGTCATAACGTCATGCTCTCTCTATGGACAGATGCTTATAGATTCACGCCCGGCGCGCTGACGAGACAAGCATCTCGAAGGAATCAAGTGATCGTCGCAGCCCCTTACCACCTCATAGGAGCGGAAGGCTGTTCGGGAGCATAATCGAGCGCTCGCCGCCGCGTTCGCTCGCGGTTCGGGCGCCGGAGGCAACCTTAAAGGTTATGTCCGCGAGCTGTACCACTCGCGTATTCCGATTGTCGAGGAAAAGATCAACGTCGCGGCTTCCGCGAAGGGAAGGTCCGCCGATCTTGATCATGGGCACCAGCGGCGAACTTGCGGTGGCACCTGTAAGTCCTACCGTATGGACAATCAAGGTGCAGCCCGCGGCCGCTAACCCCATGAGCGATAGAGCGCAGGAAGCCGGACCAGCCATCAAATGCAACCCATCGCCCGGCACTTCGTCGCCGAAGCGGATCGCCGATTTGATCGGCGATCGCCCAAGGCGCTTGAGTGCGCCACGGCTCTTGCGCGCGATTGTGACGATACCGCCCATGATGTTCATCGGCGTCGGATCGGGCACATCAGGACCCATTTGCTGCATTAAGCGAAGAGGTTCGCGAAGCGCAGCATAAATCTCCCGAGCCGCTTTCCGCGTTGCGGCTCTCTCGATAACAGCCGCGGGATCGCCACAGAGATCCACAAGCTCGGTGATGCAGACCCCCGCGCCTCGGTTCGACACCAAGTCTACGAGACTGCCTACGGCCGGATTCGCATATCGCACTGATTCCGCGTTGCTGACGCTCGATTTGAGGCCGAGACGCAGTGCGTCGATCGCAACCTCGCGCCGGCGCGTGGAGGCCAGCTCTCGGCGTAGGTGCCGACCAACATGTATGCCAGCCCGCACCGCACCTTGCCCGTCGATGTGGTCGAGAAGAGACACGGCACCCGCGAGACGACCCAGCGTTCGCGCCTCGGCGGCCACGGCGGCATTCTCCGTCGCGATCGGCCCCACCACGAGAATGGCGCCGACATTGGGATTGGCGCAGACACGACTTCGCAACCCTGAAACCAAGCGCGCTTCTTCGCCAAAAGACAGACTGCCGGCCGGTGTGAGAAGCGCAACCGAACCAGGTACCGCGCGAGCGATTTTTAGCGCGATTTCGTTGCAGAGATCCGACATCGAGACTACGAGCAGATTATTTCTCGTGCCGACCGATCCATCTGGACGGACGAAGCCCCGGATGCACAGCGGCATAGATGGCAGGCGCGAAGACACCGCTCTAGACGTGTAGCCGCCGCTCCAGGCGGCGGGACAAAAGGATTAGCGGATAGCATACGGCAAAGAACACGATCATGACGGTAGCGAATATCGGAAGACTGTGGGGCTGGCCCAGATCGAGAACCAGGCGCTGTATGGAGCGACGCGCGGATTCCAGCAGCTCGAGCGCACCCAGCTGAGCGGCGAGAGAGGTACCGTGGATCAGCGACGTGAGAAGATTGAGCGTGGGTGGAAGCAGTCTGCGAACCGCCTGCGGCAATATTACGAGTCGCATTGTAGTGATCCACCCGAGTCCGAGTGCCCTCGCGCCCTCAAACTGCGATCGGGGGATCGATTGGATTGCGCCGCGCACGTTGTCGGCCACAACCGCGCTCCCCCAGAGACTAAGCCCGGTTCCCGCTGCCGATAATGCATTCAGCCTGAGACCGACAGCAGGAAGCGCAAAAAAAACAAAGAATAAAATCACGATCAAGGGCAAGCCGCGCCAGAGCTCGATGTATAAGCGGACGGCGCGGCGCAGCAGCGAAAGTTCCGTGATCATCGCGACCCCGAGTATCGTGCCTATCACGACCGATGCGACGGAACACGCCAAGGCGAGAACGATCGTCGCCTCGAATCCCTGCGCCATGTAGACGGCAACTGGTCCGACCCAGGTGGGCATATTTCAGAGCGTCCACGCGATACGGTGCTCGATCTCGCGCATTGCTCGCGTGAGCCCCGCTGTGAGCAGCAAGTAAACAACTCCGACTGTTATAAAAACCTCGAAGACCCGAAAACTCACTGCCACCAAATTGACAGCAGTATCTGTAAGCTCCGGAAAGCTGATCGCGAGCATCAGGGCCGAATTCTTGAGCGTCTCCACACTGGTATTCGTCACCGACGGAATCGCCAGTCGTATTGTGACCGGCAGCGTGACCAGTACGAAGATCGAAATCGGTCGCAGACCAAGGGCTCGGGCCGCCTCGTGATATTCCTTCGGTACTGCCTCGATCGCCGCGCGAAAGTTCTCGACATTGTAAGCGGCACCCCAAATCACCAATGCCAGCGATGCTACGACGAAGCCAGAGGCCTTAAGTCCGATATCGGGCAGACCGAAATAGAGAAAGAAGATTTGCACGAAAAGCGGCGTCGTGCGAATGAACTCGACGCCAGCGGCGATCAGGGGCGACACAGTCCGGACGCGATGCGATCGAAGCGCACCGCCGATGAGACCGAACAGCGTTCCGCCGACGATGCCGATCGACGTCAGCACAACCGTCCAAACAAGACCGAGGCTCAGCTCGCCGAGATGCTCGACGATATAGCCGGGATCGAGCCTATACCCGAAATCCAAGGGAGTGCACTTCCGCTCAATCGCATTTGTAGATGTCTTCTGCCTCCTTATACGAGATCGGTGCCTGCCCCGGCCGCGGGACGGCCGTCTTGAATTCCTCAAGCGTGTCCTTGGGGACCCACTTCATCAAAGTCTTCCAGAAGAAGTCCACTTTCGTCATTTCGGCAATCGCAGCGCTGAACCAATCGGCGAGCGGTTTATTGTCGAGCTTGACGCCAACGCCGAATGGTCCGCGGGCCACACTGTGTCCTACGATCTTTAGAGACGGGTCCTTGGCGACAATTCCGACCAGAAGTGTCATATCCTGCGGAAAGGCCACGGCACGCCCCTGCTTTAGGGCGGATAGCGAGTCCGCGGTGTTGTCGAACAGCATCTGATGGACGTCCGGCATGCATTTCTGAAGCCAAATGCTTTGCGTCCCGCCGTTTGTGGTCGTGATCGTTTTGCCCTTGATGTCGGGCCAATCCTTGATGGTGGAATCGGCGGGAACCAGCATTTGAATCCCGGAATCGAAGTAAGGTTCCGAGAAACCGATGATCTTTGCGCGCTCCGGTGTCCAGGAAAGCACGGAAGCAACGCCGTCCACACGACCGCTCGTGATGTAGGGGACCCGATTGGGGCCCGTCACACACTGGAGATCCAGCGCGTCAGGAGATCCAAATGCGTAGGTCGCGAACTCACGCACGACGTCGATCTCGAATCCGACGGTCTTGCCGTTGGCGTCGACATAGCCAAAGGGCGGATAGTCGCATTTGACGCCGATGACGAGCTCGCCACGAGACTCGATCTCCAGCGGCAGCTGCGCCTTGAGATCTGCGGCGGCAACCGGTGCGAATGACGCCATCACGATCATCGATAGGGCGATGCCTGCCGGGGTCAATATCTTCATGTTAACACTCCTTCTCGCGTGTTCCCCTCCAACCGGATCTCAGGCTTTGCGCGCCTCTAAGTCCTCTTGCAATCGCTCGATCATTTTTGGATTCGGCAGCGCTTCACCTCAACAGATCAGGTTCGAGAAGAGGGCAGTGGTTCGTCGTTCACGGTGCAGTGTGAAAATTCTTTCCGGGAAAGTATTTGCGGAGCCGATCGTCCGCTGTACGCGCATGGGCTTCCATCCCTTCGATGCGCGAGAGCCGAGCCGTTACTTCGGCTATTTCACTCGTCGCCCGTGTCGTCATGCGTTGCCAGGTCAGGGTCTTCAAGAATTTGCCGACGCTGAGACCGCCAGTGTATCGCGCAGCACCCTTCGTGGGCAGAATATGGTTTGGGCCCGAAGCCTTGTCGCCGAAGGCTACGGTTGTCTCCTCGCCGAGAAACAGAGATCCGTAGTTGCGAAGCCTGTGGAGCCACCATTCCAGATCGCGGGCGTGCACCTCCAAATGCTCGGGCGCATAGCGGTCGCTGACGACGGCTGCTTCTTCGCGAGCGTCCACCACAATAACTTCGCCGCAATCACGCCAGGCCTCCGCGGCGGCGTTACCAGCCGGCAGCGAGGCTGTCAGCGTGGGAACAAGCGCCAGAACCCTTCCCGCCAGCGCAGGCGATGTCGTCACCAGGATCGCCGGGGAATCGACGCCGTGCTCCGCTTGCCCAACCAGATCCGATGCCACGAGCTCCGCGTCCGCCGAATCATCGGCGATTACCAAGATCTCAGTCGGCCCCGCGAAGACGTCGAGGCCGATCCGTCCGAACAAGAGGCGCTTGGCTTCGGCAACGTAGCGATTGCCGGGGCCGACAATTATGTCGGCGGGTTTCCCCGTGAAGAGACCGAATGCGAGACTTGCCACCGCCTGGACGCCGCCTAGCGTCAAGATCGAATCAGCCCCGCACAATTTGAGCGCATAGAGTATCGCGGGATGGATGCCTCCTTCCCGATGCGAGGGTGAGCACGCAATCACCTGCGAAACACCAGCCACCTTCGCCGTGGTAACGCTCATGATCGCCGAAGCAATATGTGCAAACCTTCCACCGGGGACATAACAGCCCGCGACTTCGACCGGAACCAGACGCTGCCCGACGGTCAGACCTGGGCGCAGCTCCAGCGAGAATTCCTGCATGCTTCGGGCTTGAGCCTCGGCGAAGCCGCGGACCTGCTCGTGGCTGAAGCGAATGTCCTCCTTCACCTGGGTAGTGAGCTTCTGCTCCGCCGCCAGAATATCGACCTCGGGCACAATGATTTCGCCGGTCCATTTGTCGAAGCGCTCGGCATATTTGCGGACCGTCGGCTCGCCGCCTACCTCGATCTCGCGCAGCATCGCCGCGACTACGTGCCGTGTCTCTTCCTCATCAGTTGCCGCGGTGCGGCTCGCCTTCTTCAAATACCTGGTGGTCATTCTATTCATGTCCCGCAGTTAACGGAGGGAACGCGACGCCATCGGCCCGCGTTCGCTGATTTAGTCACCGTTGGCAAACGCCTTTAACTTGGGATCCGCATCCACCATCTTCAGATATTGGTCGGTGATATAAGCGCTGGGTGATGGCGGATCGCTCACAGTGCCGGTCGATTTCAGGTAATCACCGAGCTTTTCGTACCAGCCATCCACGGTGGAGGCTCCGCCATTGCGCGCCATGATCTTGAGTTGCTCGTCGAGGATGAAGGTCGGGCGCGTGTCGATCTCCTGAGCAAGGTATTTGTCGGGGATGGTGACGCCACCCTGTTGGTAGAACTCCCGCATGAGATCGATCGTCTCCTGCCGGTGCTTACGTTCCCAGGCTACGGAGCGCAGGTAGACCGCCAGATACCGTGAAACTTCAGCCGGATTGCTCTTGGCGTAGTCGGCGCGGACGATCAGCGTTCCGGGCACGGCAATGCCCGCATCCTTTCCCGTGCAGATGATCTTTGCCCCCGCGCGATCCTCCAGAGTGTAGTCGTTGGGAGCCCACACGCCGGCCAAGGTTCCGTCGCCGCTGCTAAAGGCCGAAATAATTTGTGGCTGCTGCAGATTGACTTCCTGCACGTCAGTTCGCTGGAGGCCCCATTTGCGGAGGCAACCCAGAGCCGCGTATTCGCCGGTTGAATTGGTGGAGACCAAGAGCTGTTTGCCTTTCAAGCTCTGTGGATCCTTCAAGATCCCCGCCGCATCGTCGGCTCGCGCCATCACGACGTTGGCCGCTGATTCATCGTTGGTGATGCCGATGGTCAGAATATTGAACCGAGCAGCACCGAGCACAGCCGGAGCCGAGCCTGTTCCACCGACATCCCAGGATTTGGATGGCGCTGCTGCAACCTGCGGCGCTCCCGCAGGAAACGTACTGAAGTTCGGCGCTAGGTCCATCTGCTGCCACCAGCCCATTTTTGAAGCAATGAAATAAGGCAGTGACCAGTACAGTGCGGGCTGATAGCTCACTCCGATTGTGGTTGCCGCCGACGCCTCTGGCGAAACCCCAAGACCAAGAGCTGCCACGGCGATCAAGAATAGTTTTCGGACGTCAGTCATCGATTCCTCCCTTTCCGTTTATCGGACACTCCTGACCGTGCGCTTGGGTTCGAGCCGCTCGATGGCACCATGGTCGCCCGGCCTATCGCGGAGCAGCTTCCAGATGTAGCTCCGCAAATGAATGAAGGATTCCTGGTCCAGCACCTCTTCGATCGGACGGTCCTGCCATGCCTCATCGCGCCGTAAGCCCGCCACCTCAACGACTTCCCGAATGCGACCCGGTCTGCGGCTCATAACAACAACCCGGTCTGCAAGGTAGACGGCTTCCTCCACACTGTGAGTTATGAACAGCACTGTGCGCGGACTGACGCGGGCGAGACGGATCAGTTCCTCCTGCATCTCGATTCGGGTCTGCGCATCGAGCGAACCAAAAGGCTCGTCCATCAGCAAGACGTCGGGCTCCAGCACGTATGAGCGGGCAATTGCGACTCGCTGCTGCATCCCGCCCGAAAGCTGGTGTGGGTAGGAATCCTCATGCCCACCCAGCCCCATCACCCCGATGTAGTGTTCAACCGGCACCTCGCGATCCCTCGCCGACATGCCGCGGCATTTAAGTCCGAATCCGATATTCTCGCGAACGGTCTTCCAGGGGAATAGCGCGAACTGCTGGAACACCACCGCACGATCGGGCCCTGGCGCACGTACCTCGCGCTCGCCGACGAGAACGCGACCAGCTGTGGGGAAATCGAGCCCTGCCGCGAGACGCAGGAGAGTGGTCTTGCCACACCCTGATGGTCCCACGATCGCGACGAATTCACGTTCGGCAACCGTGAGCGAAACACGGTCAAGCGCAACAATCGGTTGGTCACCGACACGATCGAAACTTCTGACGACATCAAGGAACGAAATTGCGCTCATGCGCCAGACCACTTTCGCCGTACCCAGTGCTCAAAAGTGCGGAGCAGGACATCGATCACAAATCCGACGATCCCGATCGCGACCATGCCCGCCATTACGATCGGTGTCGCAAGATTGCTCTGTCCTTGCACGATCACATAGCCGATTCCTGACGATACCACGATCAACTCGGCGCCAATCAGCGATTGCCAACCGAGTCCGGCGCCGATTCGCAATCCCGCGATGATCGCGGGCACGGCGCCAGGGATCAGGATCTCGGTGATGATGCGCCACTGGCTCGCGCCAAGTGTTTGCGCTGCTTCAATTAGGCGTGGCTCGACGAGGCGCGCTCCCCGATAGGCGTTGATGACGCAGGGGGGGAAGGCGCCGGAAAAGATGATGAGGATTGGGCCGCCGATGCCGGTGCCAAACCATAAGGCGGCGAACGGCACCCAAGCGATTGGGGCGACAAAACGCAGTGCCTCGAAGACTGGCGAGACGATGTCGTCAACCCAGCGGAATCGGCCCATGACGAGGCCGAGCGGCACCCCAACCGCGGCCGCGATCAGGAAACCGAACGCGAAGCGGATCGCGCTAGAGAGCAAATGCTGCTGGAGAGTGAAGCCCGCAAAAGGCTCCCGCATCAGACGGAAGAATGCGGCTACGACCGCATCTGGTCCGGGCAGCACGCGCGCCGGCATGAGCCCGGAGTGGGCAACAGCGAACCACAGACTAAACAGGGCGAGGAATCCAGCGAGCGAGTATGGCCAAAGCGCCGGCGGCGCCGACCGGCGGCGCGGCCGTGTGTTGGCAAAAAGCGTCAAGTCGTGCGCCATGGCATGGAGCGCTTTTCAACAACCGCCAGTGCCGCCGTCATCGCCGCGCCCAGGACAGCGACCCAGGCCATCGCATAGGCGATCATGCCCGGATATATGTCCTGTGCCGCAATGATCAGCACGCGGCCCAGCCCGAAGAATGCGCCCACTAGTTCTGCAGCGACGAGTGTCGTCCATGACGCCTGCAGTGAAAGGCGCAGTCCCGTGAATACCAAAGGAAGAGCGCCGGGAACCATGACTTCGAAGAGAATTTGCAGCCGTGATGCACCGTGCACTCGCGCGGCGGCAATCAGGGTCGGATCGACCGTACGTACACCGGTATAGGTATTGATCAACGCAGGAACAAACGCCGCAAACCATATCACGAAGATCTTCGCGATATCTCCGAGGCCAAACCAGAGAATCGCCAGCGGGATCCATGCGAGCGGTGGTATTGGCCGGATCAGCAGGAACGTCGGATTAATGAACGCCTCGGCGCGCGTATTGACGCCCATCAGTAGTCCGAGCGGCACTCCAGTCGTCGCAGCAAACAAAAACCCAAGAGCGACAAGGCGGGAGCTATACCAAATTTGCCAGAACAGCGTTCCGCCCGCATAGCCTGGCCCCGATAGCTGCACGGCAGCATGCCAGACATCAGACGGACGCGGGAATCGCGCCGGATCGACGACACCAGTGATCGTCAGAAAATACCAGAGCAAGAACAGGCCGACGACCGATGTAATCCCCAGGAGAGGGCGGCGGACACCTGCGCCGCGCGTGTGCGGTTTTTCTGCCACCGACGTTCACCCTCTCTAGAGCGCTGGAAAGGCGCTTTCGCATTTTCTCGATTAGGCCTTGATCTAGAGAGTTCGTCAATCGGTGCCGAAGCGACAGGACCACCCCCGGGCAACCGTGAATACTTCGGTCCGCGGCTAGTACGAACCGTGGTCCACTTGATCCTTTACCACGTTTTACGATCACTTACCCGACTCCACTCCGCTCAGAGCAGACAGGCCAATGCGTTTTTTGACTTCGCCCCGTTTGAGCGTGAGCTCACCGGCGAGCGCATCCACGACAAGATCGCGGCGTCCAAGCGCAAGGGCATCTCCTCAGGTCGAAGATCAGAATCGCCATCGTAAAAATCGAAGCTTCGCGCGGCCGATCGCAAAACCGATGCTCACTTTGCAGCACAGCTTTTAATGTTCGACCCGGTACAGGTGCCACCGTTCCGGCACGCCTTTCAGTCGGTGAACGCCGCGATCAATAAAGCGGAATCCAGATTGCGCCATCAGATCCTTGACCGCGCTCGATACCAGGACTTCGCCGGCGCGCGCTTTCGCGGCGACGCGTGCGCCAACGTGAAACGCGAGACCGACGACGTCAGCACCACTCACCTTATATTCGCCCGCGTGCAGCCCCGCCCTGATCTCTAGCCCCAGCGTACGCACTGCCTCGCGGATTGCAGTCGCGCAGCGTATCCCGGCAGCCGGCGCGTCGAACGTCGCTAGCAGTCCGTCGCCCGTCGTCACGACTTCTTTTCCGCGTAAAGCCTTCAGCTCTCTACGGACGGCGGCGTAATAGTGATTCATCACCTGTGTCCAACGCGAATCGCCCAGGCGCGCGGCTTTCTCGGTGGACCGGACGATATCAACAAACAGGATCGTGGCGAGTGCTTGCTCGAACTCGGCGCCACGATTCACCGGTCGGGGCCGAATCGCAATATTTCCAGCCAGCGGTTCATAGCGATGGCTGCGTCGTCGCGCGATTGCGGCTTTTGCATACTCTTTGGCTCGCTGCACCGTGCCGCAACGAATTGTTTTCGCCCGCGGTGGAAGCGTCCAGTAGATCTTTTGCCCATCTCCCACGCCGTGGACCTCGAGGGCGCCCCACTTCAGGAAAACCGTCGAGCCAACCCGGCGAACCCACCATGCTTTTGACGTGTATCCCGAAACGTTCGACTGATGCACTCCGATGCGAAGGAACTTGGGCATGTGGGTGTGGCCGATCGAAAGACCATTTGGCCCGTCAGGGGTGGAATGTGATCATACATTCCTGCGTTGGCAACAGTCCAAGGAGCTATTGAACAGGATCCTATCCAGAACCTGGTCTACCTGCGCACGCGCCAGACGTGAGCTGGTGATGGTCGATCGCACCGTCCTCGTTGACGACGGCGAGATTGCGACCATTGATCGCGACGACGTCATCGACGCGGCAAGCCGCGCCGGCGGCGTCGAACCGCATCTATTGCGGTGAGATCGTCCATAAGGAAGCGAGCTATCCCGGTGAGCACGACGCAATCATCGACGCGGCTCTATGGGAGAAAGTACAGCGTCAGCTCGCTACAAACCGGGTAGACCGTACACTGGGCATAACTGCGAAGGATCCCAGTCTCCTTGCTGGCCTCTTGTTCGATGATTCGGGCGGGTGGATGACACCGACACACGCCAACAAGCGAGGCGCCCGATACCGCTATTATGTCTCGCGTGCGCTGGTGCGAGACGGCCGCCATACGGTACCGGACGGACGACGCGTGCCCGCGGGAGACCTCGAAGCCCTCGTCGAGGATCGGCTGCGGCAGTTCCTGGCGAATGAGGCCGAGCTGTTCAGCGCGATTGAAGCCGAGGTACCAAAGGGAGAGGACCGCGTGAAACTCGTTTCGCGTGCTGCCGAGCTATCACGACGACACGAGCCATCGGGTTGCAGTGTTGACTTAGCCACATCGTAGTGCCACTATAAGAAACGATGGTTTCGAATAGTGGAACTGGTTCGCAAACTGTCGATCGAGCGCTGGAGGCGCTGTCGCTTATCGTCACTGAGGGGCGATTGCTTTCGCTTGAAGACGTTACGGCGCACCTGGGTACCAGCAAGAGTGCGACCTATCGACTGCTGCGGTCTCTAGAAGCCGCGGGCTTTATCGCGCGCGACCGGAACGCGAGTGGCTACGGCCCAGCGTCGAGGTTCCTTTCGCTGAGCGTTATTGCAGTGAGCCGAATTGATGTCCGCCGTGCGGCGCGACCCGGCATGGAACGAATCGTTTCACGCTTCGGTGAGACCGCGTCATTGCATGTCCGCAGCTCTGACCGTCGGGTCTGCGTCGAAGTAGTGGAGGGTACGCATCCGGTCCGGCGAGTCATCCCAATCGGCGAAAACCATCCGCTCTACGCGGGAGAGACTGGTCGCGCGTTGATGTCGGGTTTGGCGGAAGTCGAGTTGGTCGAAATTCTGCAAGCCGCAGCGGATGCAGGATTGGATGGGCGCCGAATCCGCGACGACTTGGTGCGGACGCGTGAGGCCGGCTTTTTCATCGGTATTGGCGTGCGCACACCCGGTGTCGGATCGATCTCCCTCCCTATAAAAGGAGCTATGGGCCTGGCCGGTGCATTGACTATCTCCGGGCCGGCTAACCGCTGGACTATGTCTGCGATGCGCCGCGCTGCTCCTTTTATTCTCGCCGAGGTGCAAGGAATCTCAAAGGCGATCGGCGCGACACCAGAGTCTACGCCCTCTATCACCTCCGCATGAGTATCGAGGAGTTTACGATGCAAATCGAAATTCCCGCAGTTCTCTATCGTGGCGGCACCTCCAAGGGGCCGCTGTTCCTGGCGAGTGATCTACCGTCCGATCCCGCGACGCGCGATGCCGTGCTGCTTGCTGTTATGGGTTCGCCGCATCCGCGCCAGATAGATGGGCTGGGGGGAGCTGAGTCGCTGACCAGCAAGGTCGCAATCGTCTCTCGCTCGAAACGAACGGGAATCGATGTCGACTACCTGTTCGCACAGGTCACGCCCAACAGCGATGTGGTCGATTACTTCTCTAATTGCGGCAATATGCTTTCGGCTGTAGGTCCCTTTGCAATTGAACGCGGTTTGGTGGCAGCGACCGGTCGCGAGACTACGGTGCGCATATTTAATGTGAACAGCAATGCGCCGATTGATGCACTGATCCAGACTCCGGGTGGACGGGTGACCTATGAAGGCGACGCGGCTATTGACGGCGTCAATGGTACGGCGGCGCCGGTACGATTGAATTTCGCGCGGTCTGCGGGGTCAACGACGGGAGCGCTGCTTCCTACGGGTGTACGCCGCGAAAGCATCGAGGGCATTGAGGTCTCCTGCCTCGATGTTGCCGTTCCCCTGATCATCATACCCGCCGATGCGCTGGGAAAAACCGCTCGTGAGAGCAAACCAGAGATCAATGCCGACAAGGCGTTTCTCGGGCGACTGGAAACGATCCGGCGCGAGGCCGGTCGAAGAATGGGTCTTGGCGATGTCGCGGAGAAGGTGATCCCCAAACCGTTAATTGTCGGCCCACCGGCGCAAGGGGGCAGCATCAGCGCGCGCGATTTCGTACCATACGAGTGTCATGCCGCATTCTCCGTTACCGGTTCGATCGGACTCTCAGCTGCCTGCTGCATGCCTGGCAACGTCGCGCATGAGGTAGCGAGTTTAGCTTCGAGCGCGCGCAAGCCCGTCATCATCGAGCATCCGAGCGGTAAGGTAGTTGTCGAGACGAATAGCATCGCTGAGGGCGAGGATTTCAAACTTATTGAAGCAACGCTGCTGCGGACCTGCCGCAAGCTGTTCGCTGGGGTCGTGATGATTCCCGAGCGTGCCTGGCCCCAGCATGTGAACTCAAAAGAGCGGCTCGTATCGGCATGAGTATGGACGGTGTCGAGTACCGGCCCATTGGCCCGGAGGAGACCCACAACCTCCGCCACTCCGTGCTGCACTCAGACCATACGGGAGATGCCCTCGTAATTGACGGCGATCGCGACACCTCGGCGTTGCACGTCGGCGCGTTCAGGGGCTCTCTTGTTGGTGTTGGCAGCGTGTTTCCGGCAACCCTACCAGGTTCGACCCTGCGCAATACCTGGCGGATCGTTGGCATGGCCGTGGATGCTCAATTGCGAGGCCGCGGTATTGGCACCGAGATTTTGGAACGCCTGCTCTTGCACGCTGCCGGCTGCGACTCAAAGCTCGCCTGGTGTAACAGCCGGGAGGCAGCGGTTTCGCTGTACCGGCGCTTCGGGTTCACTTCGACGTCGCCTCACCATCTTGGCGACCATGAGGGCAGACGGATTCGCATGACTTGCCGCGTAGAGCGCATGCGACCGCTTAGGCGCGATACCGCTACCACGGAAGGCGAAATCATTCGAAATGGCATTTACCCGCGCTTAAGCCGTGTAACCGCGTTCAAGGACACCGTCCACGTCGGCGGCCTTCTACCCAATCGCCCGGACGTCTCTGTTGCGGAGCAGACGCGCGAGGTGCTTGAGAAAATCGACGCCCTACTCGCTCAAGTAGGCAGCAGTAAATCCAGACTCATTTCGGCGATGGTCTGGCTTAAGGACATAGCGACCGCATCAGAGGCGAATGAAATCTGGGAAGCATGGGTGCCAGCCGGTCACGCCCCCGCGCGGAGCTGTGTCCAGGCAATTCCAGGGTCTCCGGAGTATGCGGTGGAGATTTCAGTTATGGCGGCGTTGTGAATATCAAGGCAAGCATAATGTCGATGTGGCGGTATGCCGAGTCCTTGCCAGTGGAACGGCCCGACCGCTGCATCACGTTGGGTGAAGGCTGGACGCCTCTGATCGATGCACCGCGCACCAGCGCTGCATTCGGATGTGACCGACTATTAATCAAGGATGAGGGTCGCAATCCCACGGGTTCGTTCAAGGATCGCAGCGCCTCGGTGACCATCTCGCATCTGTGCGAACGTGACGCGCGCGGTGTGGTGCTCAGCAGCACTGGCAACGCTGGAGCCGCTTTCGCGACCTACGCGGCTCGCGCGGCGATGGGATGTGTAGCGATCGTTCCTGCCGATGTTCTGGAAGAAAATGTCGCACAGATCCGTCACGCCGGCGCTGAACTACGCCTTCTCGATACGTGGGGCGATGCGCCGGCGCTCGCTGCGGAGCTTGCGCGGGCACGCGGGTTCGCGGATGTCTCCGCGGCGCGCACGAGCCTGCGCGTCGAAGGGAAAAAGACACTCGGATATGAGATCGTTGAGCAAATGGGCTGGCGGTTTCCCGATGTCGTGGTCTGCCCGACTGGCGGCGGCTCTGGCCTCCTGGCCTTACGGCGCTCCTTCGAGGACCTGAGTGCCGCAGGACGCGCGTACGGCCCCCTGCCGCGCCTGATCGCGAGCCAATATGACGGATGTGCGCCCATCGTTGCGGCACATCGTTTGGGACGCAGAGAGGTGCTTCCCTGGGGGACAACCATCACCACACCGCGCGGCGGGATGCGAACGGCCGCCCCCGCAGCGGGCGAACGTGTTCTCTCAGCGATTGCGAGTGGTGGTGCCTACGCGATAAGCCCAGCTGTGGCATTTGCGGACGCAATTCTTGTATCGGAGCGAGACGGTATCGCCGTTGGACCCGAGGGAGGTACCGCAGTCGCTGCGGTCGCCGCTGGATTGAAGTGCGGTGAAATAGAGCACCGCTCAACTATCGTTGTCATCAACACCGCTACGCCCCTCAAGGCGGATCCGGCATTTACCGCCACAGTCAACATGCCGGCCCGTTCCTCCGCCTAAATGTGCGCGGCGAAAAAAGGGAGGCTTTGCCATGACACCTTTTCGCTCCGTGTTTCTGGCAATTCTCGCATGGGTCGGGTTCACCGCCTCTGCGGCGCTGGCCGATGATCTTTCGGGAACGCTGAAGAAGATTAAGGACACTGGAACAATTACGATCGGTAATCGCGAATCATCCGTGCCATTTTCCTATTTGGACAAGGATGGGACACCCGTTGGCTACTCCATCGATTTGTGCAAGCACATCGTCGATGAAGTGAAGGCAACCTTGGGGCTGCCGGACCTGAAGGTAAACTATATGACCGTATCTCCCGCAGCCCGCATTCCACTGTTGGCCAACGGGACGATCGATCTGGAATGCAGCACGACGGATCGCACGCTAACACGCATGGGGCAAGTCGCCTTTTCCTCACCGACATTTGTCATCGGTGGCCGCTTACTGGTCAAGACCGATTCGGGCATTAAGGATTGGATAGATCTGCGCAATCATGTCGTTGGGGTTGCACAAGGCACCAGCACCGAGCAGCTGGTCAAGGCTCTCGTCGCGACGCCGCCATACGCGGGGACACGCGTTCTCACGCTAAAAGACCATGCAGCGGGATTGCTAGCGTTAGAAACTGGCCGCGTCGACGCATATGCGACTGACGACATCGTCCTTTACGGCTTGCGCAGCACGTCGCGCATGAAGGATCAGTTGGTCGTTACGGGGCAGCCGCTATCGATAAACACCTTCGGAATCGTCCTGCGCCGGGACGATCCGGACTTTCTGCTGGTCGTGGATCGGGCACTCTCGAAGCTCTACCATTCGCCAGAGATCGAAGCCCTCTATCACAAGTGGTTTGATCCCCTCGACGTCCCGATGAGCGAGGCGAACAAGTATATGTACAAAATTGGTGCCATATCGCCTTAGGTCATGCATTACCATTGGCACTGGGGCGTTCTGCTTGAAGAGCCATATGCATCATGGCTCGTTAGCGGGCTGTGCACAACAATCGCACTCTCTCTGATCGGTTGGACGATTGCACTCATTCTCGGGACTCTTATCGGTACATTGAGGACGGCGCAGTCGTCACTATTGCGCGCCATCGGAGCGCTGTATGTCCGCGTCTTCCGGAACGTCCCGTTGCTTTTGCAGATGTTTCTCTGGTTTTTCGTGCTGCCGGAGTTACTGCCAGACACCATAGGACATTTCCTTAAACGGGACATGGCCTATCCAGAATTCACCATGGCAACGGCCTGCCTTGGCTGCTATACGGCGGCGCGCGTCGCGGAAATCGTGCGCGCGGGCATTCTCAGCGCTGGACCAGGGCAGCGAGTTGCAGCGCTAGCTACCGGAATGAGCACATTGCAAGCCTATCGTTATGTCCTGCTCCCGTTGGCATTCCGCCTGACCGTTCCGCCACTCGTCTCGGAGTTCCTGACCATCTTCAAGAACTCCTCAGTCGCTCTAGCGATCGGCGTGTTCGAGTTGACGAACCAGGCAAATCAGATCGAGAACTACACATTCCAGGGTTTCGAAGCCTACACTGCGGCCACCGTACTCTACGCGGCGATTTCCTGGGTGTGTCTGCGCGCCTCGCGTCCCATCTCCCGCCGCGCACGCGTTGGCGGCATGATAGCGTCAGACCAGACAACATGATTGCGAGCTTCGACTGGGGACCGATCTTGCGCAATTTGCCGGCGCTGCTGGCCGGTATGC